>AUXO013995323.1_pt1 | contig 48865 bp, 43 predicted proteins | sample 768731 | NCBI WGS metagenome assembly AUXO01 (sample SAMN02715735, study PRJNA202380) | gut metagenome | biome: sheep rumen | host: Ovis aries | place: New Zealand: Palmerston North | reverse complement strand
GAGAAGATGATGGCTGCCCTGCAGAAGATGCGCCAGGAAGACCCCACATGGGTAGTAGAGCAATCCAAGGAATTGAAACAAACCATCGTTCACGGTCAAGGCGAGTTCCACCTCCGTACCTTGAAATGGCGTTTGGAAAACAACGAGAAGTTGCAGGTGAAGTATGAGGAGCCAAAGATTCCTTATCGCGAAACCATTACCAAGACAGCACGTGCAGACTATCGTCACAAGAAACAGTCTGGTGGTGCTGGACAGTTTGGTGAGGTTCACTTGATTGTAGAGCCATACACAGAGGGAATGCCAGACCCAGTAACCTATAAGTTCAACGGTCAGGAGTTTAAGATGAACATCAAGGGCAAGGAAGAAATCGACCTCGAATGGGGTGGCAAACTTGTATTCATCAACTCTGTTGTAGGTGGTGCTATTGATGCTCGTTTCATGCCTGCCATCTTGAAAGGTGTGATGGAACGCATGGAGCAAGGTCCTCTTACTGGTTCTTACGCTCGCGACGTGCGCGTTATCGTTTACGATGGAAAGATGCACCCAGTAGATTCTAACGAGCTTTCATTTATGTTGGCAGCCCGTCAGGCATTCTCAGCAGCATTCAAGGAAGCTGGTCCAAAGATTCTTGAGCCTATCTACGACTTGGAAGTATTGGTACCAGCCGACTACATGGGTGATGTAATGAGCGACTTACAGGGTCGTCGTGCTATCATCATGGGTATGGACAGTGAGGCTGGTTATCAGAAGCTGACTGCCAAGATTCCTCTCAAGGAACTCTCCAGCTACTCTATCGCCTTGAGTTCTCTCACAGGTGGACGTGCTTCATTCACCACCTCCTTCTCCAGCTACGAGCTTGTACCCAACGACATCCAGCAAGCTCTTATCGCTCAGCACGAGGCAGAAGAGAAAGAAGCAGAATAAGGATTTACATATATCTATATTAAAAGAACATCCAATCATTCTTCATTGGATGTTCTTTTTCTTTTCCCACGAAAAATGTCTTGAAAATTCTGAATTTAGGTGCCAAAATACGGGCATATTTTCAAACGAGTTGAAACTTGGTAGGAAAAATGCCCATTTTTCGCCAACAACGTATATCACTAATAATAAGCAACTTACAAAAACGAAGAACAGAAAGTCAAGTCAAAAACTGCATTTTTTCATCAAAAAAGACACTTTTCAGACATTCATAACATATATAATTAGCACTCGTAACATATATAGTTATGCCCGTAACATATATAGTTACAGTCATAACATACATAATTACGCTCATAATCATAAATTTTACATGGAAAAACACATATTTTTGACCATTACAACCCAATTTTCCACACTTCCATTTCTAGATTGCAAGAAAATCCAAACAAGTTTTTGTCATGAAAATGGATAAAAAATGTTTAGTGTTGAGTGTTTAGTGTTTAGTGATAATTAGATTCTCTCGCTTGGCTATCAATCTCCAAATCATTTCTCTCACTCCTCACCCCTCACCTCTCACCCCTCCTTCTCTAAATCATCCTCTTCCATCTCAACATTTTTTTACGTTTTCTTATTTTTTTATTTGATTTTATTTGGCAGTAACAAATAAATTGATTACTTTTGCACAGTTATTACAATAAAATTGTATAACCATGAGAGTGGTCAGTGTACCATTTTCCACAAAAATTATTCCAAAGACAGGTTTAACCTGTTATTATAACAAATTGCTAATCAACAAGAAAGTAACAATTAAACATATACACAACATGAAAAAATACGTAAAACCCTTTGTGAAGGAATCAGAAATTGAGACCGACGAGATTTTGGCAGGATCAGAGTATCAAGGCGAAGTAATCAACAATGAGCCCATTGAAGGTGAGGAGACTACTGGTGGCGTTCCTGCCAAGCAATTCAATGTTTGGGAATAATCTCACATAAGGGATCTTAAATAAGGCATGCATTGCAATCAATAAATTATTAACACTTTAATTAAAGGATTATGAAAAAGTACGAAAGACCCGAAATCAAAGAAGTAGAAGTTGAATTCCAACCTCTTCTCGAAGGTTCCGATGTTGATCCACAAGGACCAATCGGTGAAGACTGGTAGAATCATTTTTCTTTGATTCAAAGAAGTACGAAGTCGCAAGTTCATTCTTGCGACTTCTTTATTTTGTTAATAATCAAAAATTATTCACACATTTTCATCGTTAAGTCAATTATTCTTTGTAATTTTGCGCCCGCAATGCGAAATCAAAAAAATATTGATTAAAAACTTTAATTAAAGAGACATGAAAAAGTACGTAAAGCCATCCATCAAGGAGATGGAATTGGAACTCCAAACTATCCTTGCAGGATCAAGCATTGAACCTTCAGGACCCATCAGTGAAGGATGGTAGAGTTTAGATGAATACGTCAAAGAATGGAGTCGTGGGATAAGCCTACGGCTTTTTTCATTATATCCCCTTTCCGCTCTGTCGTACCAGTTGTACCATACTCCGACTAATCAATATTTACTTTGTAAATTTTGTTAGACCAATAATTATTAGTACCTTTGTAGCCATTATTTTAGCAATTGTATCCATTGGGCTGCGAGAATAATTCTCAACAGCGGCAATCCAATAGAAACTTTAGCCTTTTTTCTTGTGTCCACAAGACACAAGGGGAGGTGTTTTTGTGTGGATTGCATAAAACTCTTTGAACTTATTAACAATATTTTATTCGATTGATATAGAAAAAAGTGCAAATACCTTCTATTTTCAAACTTAACTCAGGAGATAAAAGAACACAAACTGTTAAAAAAAATGTTCTTTGGTCTTTCTTAATTAAGGGGATTAGCATTATCGTGTCACTGATAATGGTTCCCCTTACGCTTGGTTATGTATCCAGTGAAGTGTATGGAATTTGGCTAACATTATCTTCTGTTTTACATTGGCTAAGTTTCATGGACGTTGGATTTACTTTAGGATTAAAGAACAGATTGGCTGAAGCTTTGGCACACGAAGATTACGAAAGAGGAAAAAGCTTGGTTTCAACAACTTATTTTATGATGGCAATCATCTTCATTCCACTAGCTGTATTTTTAATTCTGATTAGCCCTCATATCAATTGGTGCTCTTTTTTCAATATTAGCTCAAAATATGAAGCGGACGTTTTGCTTACAATCCAATTGCTATCAGTTTTTCTTGCTTTACAAATGATTGTCAACGTGTTTGTTTCTGTTGTTGCTGCATATCAAAAAGTAGCTTTGTCATCTTTATTCAATGTCGTTGGACAAGTATGTGCACTGATTGTCATATATTTAATGACCAAGTTTATTCCACCATCACTTTCAAACCTTACCTTTGCCTATTCGTTAATGCCAATCATTGTAGTAAGCATATTCACAATAGTACTTTTTCATGGAAGATTCAAAAAGACACAACCAAGCATTCAGTCTATCAACACCCATTACATTAAAGATTTATGGTTTCTTGGTGTAAAATTTTTCATCATACACATCCAAATGATTGTCTTATACCAAAGTACCAATATCCTAATTTCAAATTTGGATGGTCCAGAAGCCGTTACTCAATATAATATCGCATATAAAGTCTTGAATGTTGTAATTTTAGTTTTTACTATCATCCTGGGACCACTTTGGCCTGCTTTTACTGACGCATATTCGAAAAAAGACTATTTCTGGATGAATAAGACATATCATCGGATGGTGCAATTATTCTTTCTCATTTGTATGGTCATTATTGTTGTAGTTTTGCTTTCTCCATTTATTTTCAAATTATGGGTTGGTGACAAAGTTTCCATACCATTTATAATGACTGTTTTTATAGCCCTTTACACCTTAATTCATTGTTGGGATTCATTACAAGTTATCCTTATCAATGGTATTGGGGCAGTAAAGCTACAAACATACGTCACACTTATCGGGATAATATTTCATATTCCGTTAGCTTTATTCTTAGGGAAGTTTATTGGTATTTATGGTGTGATTATTTCCATGTGTATCATCAATTTAATTTATTGTTCTTTCTTCACAATACAAATAAAAAAAATATTACGAAAGTCAGCCCATGGCATTTGGATAAAATAAGATAACACCAATGAATTTTATTAACAAATTAAAAAGATTAAGGAAAGCCATTAAATGGGCCATCGCTTGCACACCTTTGCGTTCACAATTGGGTTTTTGTGCAGAGAATGCAATATTTGGATATCCCATGACAATTTACAATCCTAAAGGACTCTTTTTATATGAAAATGTAAAACTTCTGCAGTTTTCCTGCATAATTAATTCTAAGCACGAAAATGTAATTATAAAAAAATATACTTCAATAGCAGCTCATTCTACATTTGTAACCAATAATCATGTGAGTACAGTATCAATACCCCAATTTTTATTAGGACAATCTCATATCAACGATAAATCTGGAGACATTATTGTGAATGAAGATTGTTGGATTGGTACAGGTGTAATTATCTTAGCAGGAGTGAACCTGGGTAGAGGTAGTGTTGTTGGTGCTGGTTCTGTTGTAACAAAAGACATTCCTCCATACGCCGTTGTTGCTGGAAATCCTGCTAAAATTTTATCTGTTAAGTTTTCCATCCCTCAAATCATTGAACATGAGAAAGCATTATATCCTGAAAAAGAGCGTTTCTCTCTCGAATATCTCCAGAATTTATTTGACACTTATTTTGAGGGGAAAAAAGTATATGGTAAATCAAAAGACTTAGACGAAAAAGCTATAGAAGCCATTAACATCGTGAAGCAAAAAATCCACTATATAGAACCAACCCTTCAATAATTTACAATTAACACAAATTTTACAAATCAATTTGGATTTATTATAATTCTTTACATAGTTCAAAAGAACAATAAACGACTTTAAAATGGTATCCCTCTTCAAGCAAGACAAAATAAGAACATTTGAGTATTTCTATTTTTTTGTCATGGTTTTGTATATGGCACAAATAGATAGCAATACCTCTCGAATGATAGGAACATTATCACCTCCTTACTTTCCATTTTTTCTCCCCATTATATTAACCATAGTATTATTAGACAGGAACAAAGTAAGATTTAACGACAAAAGGCTCATAAAAATAACATTAACATTTGCGATTTGGACCGTTTTGTTGTTTGCTCATAAACGAACTTATGGCAGCGATCAATATTCATACTATTTCTTTTTGTTCTACAGCATTATTATTGCATACATACACATTCAGGTTTTTGGGAGAAAAATATGTACACTTTATGAACATATCATGGTAAGGCTATGCCTTATTTCTTTAATCTTATGGGGAATAGCCGTTTTGTATCCTGGAAGTGCCTCATTTTTCAGAAATTTTCCCGAAACTGCAACAGGAAGAAATGTATTATACGTATTTAAGTGGTTGGATTCAACTATCAGAGAACAAGATATCGTTAATAATGGGATATTAAGGAATGCAGGATGCTCATGGGAACCTGGAAGATTTGCTATAATGGTATTGTTGGCACTATATTGCAATTTGACAAGATGCGGCATTAAGTTTAAAGGTAATATAAGTGGTGTAATTTTGTTATTAGCGATGATTTCCACCCAATCTACAACAGGCTATGTGGGAACTATTGTTCTATACAGTTTCTTTGCGTTAAAGAAATTTGACCTAAAATATATACTTGCATTTTGTATATTTGTCGTACCAATAAGCTACCAGTTTTTACAACTCAATTTTATGCAAGAAAAAATTGAAGAACAATTAGATATTGATGATGACCTGATAAGAATTAACAAGTCGATGGATTACGTGAATAAAGTTAAGGAATCTAATGAATATACAGGCTCATTAGCTCGTTTTCCATCCATGTATTTTGAAATCATTAATATTGAACATGACCCAATCCTTGGATATGGAAAAAATGTGGGTAAAAGTTATTTCTCTCAAAGAATATCTGGAAACTATCTTTTAACAGGCGGATTATTAAAAATATTCGGACAATACGGAATCCCATTAGGTTTAATCTTATATTTAATATTATTACAATCATCTAGAGCATTGGGACGCGAATTGAATGTACGCAAAAGTGCCCTATTTGTTATAATGCTTATATCATTAACTTCATATTCATTTTTCACATCCCCCATATTCATGGCTTTTTGGTTTTATGGCTTATTCCGAAAAGAGGATAGTATGTTAGTTTCTGCAACAGAAGAGGGAGAAGAAATTATTGAAGACAAGGCTTCTGAAGAAATAGATAGTCAAATAAAAGAATGAGAATTTTTTTCATCCTTAAAAACACATATCCTAAAGGAATGGCAAGTACTACCAGAGTACATGCCTATGCAAAAGGATTCTCTGGACAAGGAATAGAAACACACATTTTACTTCCTATATCTTTGGAGCCACACGGTAGCATTCAGAAAAATACACTTAATGAAGGATTTGACGAGAACGGTGTTCATTACAAATATATGTCAGGTTCTTCCCTTCGTGGGGACAACATCATCAAGCGACAAATCAATGACCAATATGGATATTGGCACACCCTACTCTACTTGATAAAAATTCTCAGAAAAGATGATCAAGTAATCATATACGAAGGAGGATGGTTTTGGCAGTTGATGTGTATTTTAGCTATACATTTAAAAGGCGCAAAGGTAGCAATGGAATTGAATGAGCTGCCATACGTGTTCGGGAAACAAACCAAGAAAATAATTGCAAAGCGCAACATTTTATTAAAACATGTGTTTCCACGATATGATCAGTTTATTGTCATTTCAGATAACCTTCAGCTATTAGCACAACAATACGCACCTAAAGCAAAGGTGATCAAGGTACCTATCATTGTAGAAGAATTGACAGATCCTATCTCTGAGGATAATAGTCCTATTGACAAACCATATATCCTGCACACTGGCACATTGAATCAGAGTAAAGACGGAATATTAGGGCTCATAGAGGCATTTGGCAAAGTCTGCCAACAAACAGATATTCCCATACAATACTTATTTACTGGCTATTTGGAAAAGTCGCCTCAAAAAGAATATATCAAAAAATTATTGGTACAATATCATATAGAAGATCGCATAAAGTTTTTGGGGTATTTGGAAGAATCAGAATTGAGGCACTATCAACGACATTGTACACTCTGCATTATCAACAAATACAAGACATTGCAGAACAAATATTGCTTCTCAACCAAGTTAGGAGAATATTTAGCCTTTGCACGGCCAATAATAATGACAAATGTTGGAGAAGCTACCAATTACTTGAAAGATGGAGAGAATGCCTACTTGGTAGAACCTAACGACACAGATAGTATGGCAAATAAGATTTTACATATTCTCAATAATCCAGAAGAGGCAACAAGAATTGGAAATGCAGGGAGAAAATTGGCAATGGAGGTCTTTAATTGTGACGTACAAGCAAAACGCTTAATCAGTTTTTTTGAATCTTAATGAAAATACTCCACGTCATACCCACCCTTTCTTCTGGAGGTGCAGAAAGATTTGTAATCGACTTAACAAATGAGTTAGCCAAGTATGACGATTGCCAAATAACTTTATTGACATTCAAGAAAGAATCCAACAACAATGATTTCTATAAGCACGAATTGTCAGAGAAAGTGACATATAAAAACTTAGGGATTGAGAAGGTAAGACTGAAAGACTTATTCACCATATATCGAACCATCAAGAAAGAACAGCCCAACATCGTACATTATCATTTGGCAGGAACACTCAATTTGATGTTGCTTACCATCCTACTCTATCGTAAACCCATTTACATAGAAACAATACACAGCGACATCAAGGCTATTGTTGGATCAACCAAAAGAGACAGATGGATTAAATCGTTTTGTTACAGAAAAGGAATTGTTAAGGTTTGCACCATTACTCCATCAAATGAAGTAGCATTTAAGAAACAATTCAAACGGGATTGTGCTGCCCTCATCGTCAATGGACGAAAAGAGTCTTTTCCGAGTAAACTATTTGAGCAAAGAAAACAAGAGATTAATAGTTACAAGAAAACTGCGAACACATTAATATTCACACATATCGGTCGCTTCACGAAAGCAAAACATCAGAAATTGCTTATTACTGCATTCAATAATTTCGTAAAAAAAGGGCATGATGCCATTCTGCTCATCATAGGTAATGGTTTTGATTCCCCTAAAGGAAAGATATATCAAGCTCACGCTTGCGAAAACATACATTTTTTGGGAGAGCAACATGATGTACAAGACTATTTGCTCAACAGTGACGGTTTTTGTCTATCTTCCATATTTGAAGGAATGCCGATTACATTAATCGAATCATTCTCATGTAGATGTATACCCATCTCCACACCAGTGTGTGGAGCAATTGATTTCATAGAAAATGGGAAAAATGGTTTTCTCTCTAAGGATTTCACTAAAGAGGCATATTTGGAAGCTTTAGAAGATTTTGCCCACCACCATCAACAGATTGAGAGAAGTGATTTGACAAAATTATTTCACCAACAATTTACGATGGAAATATGTGCCAAACAATACCATAGGTTATATACCCATTTTTCTTAATGCAAATATAATTACTTCATACATGCTTAATATTACCTACGTTTTGAGCTGAAAATCAATGGAACAGCACAACAGGCTCTTGACCAAATTAACAGCCGTGGTTACACCATTCCATACGAGACGAATGGTAGGAATGTAGTAAAAGTAGGAGTAAGGTTTTCCACAGAGACGAAAAACATAGAAGATTATTGTATTATTTTTTAGAAAAGTGCCTACACAAATGTGTAACTCACTGAAGAAAACACATTACAGTGTGTAAGGAAGGTGTAGGGAGTGTAAGAAACCTACACTAAGTAGCCAACACTCAACCATTATTAATAATGACAGTATATATCATTACAAAGCAACCTTTTCCCAATGGAATGGCAGGAACCAATAGAGTTACATGCTATGCTCAAGCAATCATTTCACAAGGAATACAATGCAAAGTAATTATTTTCACTCGGACTGAAATATATGATAAACAACCAAAAAATTCTCAAAGTAGTGGTAATTTTGAGGGCATTGAATATACATATATAGGAAAAACACCTATTAGAAATAGATTTGCTCTTATAAGAAAATATTTTGATTTTCATGACAAAGTTGGTTTACTTTTTTATTTATGGAAAAATCTAAAAAAGAATGATATTGTAATCAGTTATGCAGATCGAGATGTAGAACTCATCAATATTGTTATAAGAACAACACATCTAAAAAGAGCAAAGTTTATAAGGGATCTTTGTGAACTCCCTTATGGAACTGGCATAGAAACGGAAAAAACCACAAAAAAAAGGAAAATTGTTTTTAATAAAATTTTTCCGAAATGTGATGGTATCATTGCCATTTCAGATTCTTTGCTATCTCTTGCAAAAAAATATACAAACAAAAATTGCAAACTAATTAAAATACCAATTTTAGTGGATTTTGAGAAATACAAATTACCAGACAACTCTCAAAGCCATCCATTTCCATATATTTTTCATTCTGGCACATTATACGAACAAAAAGATGGTATTTTAGGAATGTTGGAAGCATTTGGTAAGGCTGTATATAAATTAAAAATGCCGATTCAATTCATATTGACAAGGAATTTGGATAAGTCACCACACAAGGAACAAATAAATGAGATCATCAACAAATACGAAATAAAAGATAAAGTGTTATTTACGGGCTATCTCAATAATGAAGATTTGAAGGATTATTTGTCAAAAGCATCTCTTGTTATAATCAATAAATATCCCAACCAACAAAACGCATACTGTTTTTCCACCAAATTGGGTGAATATTTAGCTGCAGGGAAACCTGTTATCATCACAAAAGTTGGAGAAGCAATAAATTGGTTAAAAGGCGGAGAATCTGCATATATAATAGATCCAAACGACACAGACTTATTGGCACAAACTATAATTAGAGCTTTTAATGACCCTATAAAAAGAAAAGAAATAGGAAAGAACGGTCAAAAATTATGTAAAGAATCTTTTGATTATAGGAATTATGGGGCAATATTTAGTCAGTTTTTCTCTCAGTTAACCCTATAAAGGCAACGAGATTGATCATTATAATCCTCAATCACCCTTATTATAATTAAAATGATTTATAATTCATTCAACTTCCTTATATTATATCCCTTTATCTTTTTGCTGTATTATGTAATACCTGCGAAATACAAAAAGATGAGGGATTTGTATCTCTTAGCTGTAAGTTATTCTCTTTACATCAGTTGGAAACCTATATATGCGCTTATCCTTTTGGGTGTAACGGCATCCTCATACATAACTGGAATACAAATAGAAAAAGCCAAGAAGTCCAAACTTGTCATGCAAATAGGCATCATCGTTACACTGTTGCCATTGCTCTTTTTCAAGTATTTCAATTTCATCAACGATCAAATTGTAGGTTTTCTTGGATTATTTGGTTGGCACATCCAGTTTCCTGGATTAAATTGGGCAATACCCATTGGTATCTCATTCTTTACATTTCAGTCGATGGGTTATATCTGGGATGTGTACTACAAGAAGACCACATCAGAGAAAGATTTCCTCACATACGCTCTCTTCATCTCGTTCTTCCCTTCATTGCTTATGGGACCTATCAACAAAGCTACACTTGTTATCCCACAAATAAAAAACATGCGACCCTATTTTGACTATCCAAAAGCAGTGGAAGGATTGAGAATGATACTTTGGGGAATGTTCATGAAAGTAGTAGTAGCTGACCGAGTTGCCATTTACGTAGATACGGTGTTCTCTCATTATATAAATTATACAGGTATAACCTGTCTTGTTGCTTCCATCCTGTATTCCATTCAGATATATTCAGATTTTGCAGGATATTCTCTCATGGCTCTTGGAGTGGGAAAAACATTGGGATTTGAATTAACAGAAAACTTTAGAAGACCCTATTTCGCCATAAGTGTTACTGATTTCTGGCATCGTTGGCACATTTCGTTGAGTACATGGCTCAAAGATTATGTCTATATCCCTATGGGTGGAAGCCGATGCAGCAAGACGAGAAATTATTGGAACATCTTCATAACCTTCCTTGTAAGTGGTATTTGGCATGGAGCAAACTGGACTTTTATCGTTTGGGGGTGTATGCATGGATTATTTCAAATCATAGAGAAAGTGATTGGAGAACAGAAATGTAAATATGGATTATTTGGTAAGAGCATCAAAATCATCGTCACTTTTATTTTCATTAATTTTGCCTGGATATATTTTAGAATGCCTACTTTTTCAGACGCAAATAACGTAATAAGCAGGATTTTTGATTTTAGCCTTCCTATGACTGTATACTTAGGAACAATGTGGAGTTACATCATCATCGCTATCATTATTTTATTCATTAAAGACTTTAAAGATGAGTTTTTCCCTGAACGTTGGGCATTTGTTCATAACAAACGAAGATGGGTACGTTGGTGTTCATACGTTTCTATAATATGGTTAATCATGTTAGCGGGCGTGTTTGGTGCAGATCAATTTATTTACGCAAACTTCTAAGACATGAAAAAGTTCATCTTTAAAATAATATTATTTGCCATTATTATCATTATATCCGATATCTTATGGGGATTCTTTTTCAGATATTGGTTTCATAATATTAATTCTGGACATATTGGTAAAGCCAATTACATTTCAGAACAATTAGATGAAGACATCCTCATTTTTGGTCCATCCCGTGCAGAATTCCATTATAACCCAGCAATCATCACAGATTCATTAGGAATGACATGTTACAACTGTGGTGCAAGTGGTCATGGAATCCTAACCGCATACGGGAGATTATCCATTATCAAAGAACATCATCAACCAAAAGTTATTATTATCGAGGCATCAAGAGACTTTGACATCATTACTTCAGACAACAATAGATTTTTAGGTCTTTTCAAGAAGAATTATGAGAGAGGAAAGATTGCCGAACTATTCAACGACATAGACTCAACCCAAAAATACAAGATGTTAAGTCAGATGTATAGATATAATTCTAATTTTACCCATAATCCAAAAACTATATTCAAGCCCTTTCACGGTAAATATAAACCTGATAAATTACGCGGATTCTTGCCACAGAAAGAAGTGTTTGATTCGATGAAATTAGCCCCTTCCCACATGAATAGTGACGGAGAAATTGACTCTTTGAAACTACGATACATAGAAAAATTTATAGATTTATCTAAAGGTGCTCAATTATTTTTTGTGTCATCCCCCATCTGGTATGGAATGTCTCCTGAACACTTAGCACCTATCAAAGATATTTGTAAACGTAGAAATGTCCCATTTTTGGATTTCTCTAACGATCCTAAATATGTACACAACAATGCGTTTTTCAAAGACGGAAAGCACTTGAATGACAAAGGTGCAGACGAATTCACCAAAGATTTGGTAAGAGTCCTCCGACCAATGTTGAAGTTGAGATAATAGGAGCTAACTATACAGTGATGCCAAGGAAGACATTGTATAATAAGACAAAACAAAAGTATTAACATGAAAAAACATAATATACTATACAAAATCAGAGGAAAAATAATTCATTATTCTGCAATTTTTTTATCAGATGAATATTATTTAAAATTATTATTTTATCATCGCTTAGGTTATAAACTTAATTTAAACAATCCTCAAACATTTAATGAAAAACTTCAATGGTTAAAGCTAAATGATCAGCGTGAGGAATATTCCACAATGGTTGATAAAATCGAGGCTAAGAAATACGTTGCATCAATAATAGGTGAGAAATACATTATTCCAACGTTGGGTATTTGGGATAATGTCAATGAAATCGAATGGGACTCATTACCTAATCAATTTGTCATTAAATCATCGGACGATAGTGGTGGCGTAATCGTATGTAAAGACAAGACTACACTTGACATAGAAAAAGCAAGAAAAAAACTTCAGAGGAAAAACAATTATTTCAAATACAACAAAGAATATCCCTATCGCAACTTAAAACATCGAATAATTGCCGAAGAATACCTGGAGGATGAAAGCAAATATGAACTAAAGGATTATAAAATTTTTTGTTTTAACGGAGAGCCAAGGCTGTTATTCGTAGCAACAGACAGATTAAAAAAAGGAGAAGAAACTAAATTTGATTTCTTTGATTTAGAATGGAATCATCTTCCATTCACCAATGGTCATCCAAACAATCCCAATCCTATTAAAAAGCCAACAAATTTTGATGAAATGCTTTGTATTGCTCGTAAACTATCTGTTGGTATACCACAAGTAAGAATTGACTTATATAATTGTAATGGTAAGATATATTTTGGTGAAATAACTTTTTTCCATTGGGGAGGCACTATGGCTTTTAAGCCCAAAGAATGGGATTATAAGTTGGGAGAAATGATACATTTGCCAATTTAATAACAAGAACACTATTTGATATGATAAAAACGAAGGAACAACTTAAATTTTACTTAAGAGAAGATAGGAAACGTAATAATGTTTCTTCTAATCAATTATCGTATATACTTAGATTATTAATTCGTGAAGATCATGCTTGTATTTTTCATTATATAAAAAACTTACGGCATTGTGAATATCATCTGAACAATTCTAAAAATAATATAATCCACAAAATCCTCTTTTTATTTTACAAAACAAGAATGACCTACTTAGGTTCAAAATATAATATCAGCATTAGGCTTAATAGTTGTGGATATGGGTTGAGAATAATGCATTTAGCTGGTGGCGGAGGTGTCAGAATTGGCGCAAAAAAAGTAGGTAACTATTGTGGTTTTAACGCTGGGGTTCTTATCGGACAAAAAGATGGAGAAGATAATCGCCCTATTATTGGAAACCATGTTGCCTTTGGTCCAGGAGCAAAAGCTTTTGGCAACTTAATAATTGGTGACAATGTCTTTGTCGCAGCAAATGCTGTTGTGACAAAAGATATACCAAATAATTGTATAGTTGGAGGCATTCCTGCTAAAATAATAAAGAACACGAACAATCAATAATAGACACTCAAACTAGTGATATTGATTAATTAAGAAATTGTATTTTTGTTATGAATAAAATAAAAAGACTACTTTATTTCAATTCCATCGCTAAAGAAATGTGTGGACATTCCAAATGTCTGGATATTTTATTTTCAAGGCTTTTTCTGAAAGTCCCATATAACCTATATGTTGATTTGTGTTTTTATGATGTTCCCTGGAATGAACGTTCTAAATATATTCTAGACCATGCTATTTATGCACTTCGATACAATCCCGGAGTAACGAGAACAAATCATGATGACAAGCGTGATATAATGAAAAAGATATATCCATATCTCAAAAGAAAGATTATTCTGGATACATCAACTATGTCAAAAAGCGATTTTATTGCATTTTGTGAGGGTTTAGAATCTTTCTTCTATAAACCAACAGATGGTGATAGTGGAGTCGGGATTAAGAAATATTATATAAAAAACTACAAAATTGAAGATTTATATCAAATAATCAAGACATCAAAAGTAGGCATTTTGGAAGAAACAATTAAACAACACCCTAAAATGATGTCTTTAAATCCAGATGCAGTTTCTACTATTCGATTTATGATATTTAAACATGAAGCTGGAGCTAAGATTTTGTTTTCATCATTAAGAACATCAATAACAAAAGGTTCGGTCATAGATAATGCAGGTGCAGGTGGTTGTTTTGCGAACATTGATATTGAAAAGGGTGAAATATGGAAAAATGCTTATTCGGAATGTATTGCATTTAAATCATTCACAAAAGATTTGAAGCCTCTTATTGGCAAGGATGGTATTGAGAAACACCCTTTGACAGGAACGAAATTTGTTGGTTTCAAAATACCATATTATAATGAAGCAAAAGAAATGGTTTTAGAAGTGGCAGACAACATTAATTTTTTTAACCGTAGATTATTAGGTTTCGATATTGCAATTTCCAAGGATGGTCCCCTTATCGTAGAAGTAAATGCCAACAGACCTGGAATCTGTGCACTTTATCAAATAGCGAGAAAAGATACGCCATTGAAAGCTAAATTTGAAAATATGCTTGAAAGTTATTCCAACAATTGAAAATACGAGTTTGGAGAATAATATGATAACTATTATTATTTAGTAAGAACAGTAATGAGTAATAAAAGGAAAATTTTATTCTTTACTCCTCCTTCGTGCGGCGGCGCAGAGCGTATGACCGTTTTCATAGCAAAGATGCTACCACGTGATCAATTTGATGTGACATTTGTTATTGTTGGAAGGAGCATGGGTGACATCGTTAAATTCATTCCTTCAGATTATCGCGTAAGACTGATTTGCTTAAAAAAAATATGGCATGGAGGTATTTTCAGAATTTGGAATATCATCCGCAAAGAAAAGCCTGATATCGTATTCAGTTCATTGTTGTATTTGAATGCTCAATTAATTCTTGCAGCAAGCCTTTTTAAAACCAAAGTTATAGTAAGAAACAACATTTCTTTCAATGAAATTAAACGTAGAACAAAAGCTTTAATCATTCGTACTACATACAAATGGGCAGACAAAGTCATAGCTCAACAAAAGGAAATGTACGATGAAATTATATCATATACTGGAATATCTCCAGAAAAGGTTATCACTTTGCATAATCCTATCGACACAGAGTTAATTGATGAGAAAGCTAAAGCACCATCACCATATAATAAAGAAGATAAATCTATTAAATTTGTTTGGACAGCTCGTGTTGATAGAACAAAAGGTCAAGATATACTAATTAAGGCATTTGAAATCGTACACCGAGCAATTCCCAACAGCAAGCTATACTTAGTTGGCAAATATGACCGAAACGACTTATTCTTTCAAAATTTAAGGCAATATATAAACGACAACAAATTAACTAAATGTGTGTTTTTCACTGGCTTTGACGATAATCCCTACAAGTGGGTAATTAATGCAGACTGTTTTGTTATGCCGTCAAGAAAGGAGGGGCTACCTAATTCGCTGATTGATGCCATGTATTTGGGCAAACCAGTAGTGGCTACGATTTGTATTCCTGTCGTGTCAAGAATTGTCAAAGATGGATATAACGGAATATTGGTTGTGCCTGAAGACATTAAGGCTATGGCAAGTGCTATGCAGAAAGCCTTTCATTTTAAGGATTTCAAAATGACATACATCCACGCGAGTAAAGATGATTTCATATCAATCTTTAGAAGTATATAGTATTATGAATAAGCAAACAATAAAAACGACAGCTCGAAATTTCCTTTATCGTTTCCGCCAAATAGGTTATGATAGATTCTATCGCATAGTCATTCGTAAAAATGATATCCAGAATAAAAAGGCTATTGGAGAAGAAGAATGGATTGAAAAATGGTCTCTTTTCGGTTTGAAAGTTAAGCCAACACAATATAGAGTTTTTAGTCATTACATCGGTTACAATATTAATATCGTGCCCGAAGATATTTGTCATGATTTCATTGAAACAATATTGAATCCAATGCGTTTTCGTGGTTACTATGCCGACAAAAATGTTTTTGACAAACTCTTTCCAACAGGTTACCTCCCACGTACTCTTCTAAGAAAAATTAATGGAACATATTACGATAGAGATTATCAACCAAAAGAATTGGATGAAATGCAACTGTTTCAAGAACTTGATAATTCTGAAACAAATAGAATTGTTATAAAACCGAGTGTAGGAGGAATGTCAGGACAAGGCGTAAGAGTGTTTTATAGAGAAAGTGGAACTATAAATAAATGGTTAGAAAAAAACACTAAAGAAACATTATCCTTAAAATATATAGAACACCATTACGGTTCAAACATAATCATTCAAGATGCAGTACAACAAAGCGACTATACTAGTCAGTTTAATCCTTCTTCTGTCAATACACTGAGACTCGGTGTTTATCGATCAGTTATAGACAACAATTGTCACATTATGGGAGCAATTATGCGTATAGGGGGCAAGGGTAGTGTCGTGGATAATGCACATGCTGGTGGATGTTTTATTGGTATACACCCTGATGGTTCTTTTTGCCATGAAGTTTGTAACCAATATGGTCAAAAACAATCTATTTTTAATGATATTGATTTTACGAAAAACTACTATTATCCAAATTGGAAAGAAGTAGTAAAGTTTGCAGAATCTGTCGGCAAATATATTCTTCACCATCGCTTGTTGGCATTAGATATTGTAATAGATAAAGAGGATAAACCTCATTTGATAGAATTTAATGTCGAGGGCTTTTCTTCATGGTTATTTCAATATACTGTTAGTACAGCTTTTGGAAAATATACTAATGAAATTCTTGAGTATTGTAAAAACAAACAAGATGAATTAGAAGAAATAGTCCATCTCTGATACTTTATGGAATTAATCATCAAAAAAATAGCAAGAACCACATATATTTATCTTTTTTAAAAACATGATAAAACCTCGAAAAATACTAAATAAATTAAACAAGAATCCTCTTTTATTTGGAGTATTCTTATTACGAGAATTTAGTTCACTTATCAAAAATGATAAAACCTATCTAAGATGGTATTATTATTTTAACATGCATAGAAGTCTCAATTTAAAAACTCCCACCACGTATAATGAAAAGATTAATTGGCTAAAGCTATATGACCGTAAACCACTATATACAACTTTAGTTGACAAACTCAAAGTCAAAGATTACGTAACAAAATTAATAGGATCAGAGCATGTTATCCCAACACTCGGTGTATGGAAGAGAGCAGAAGATATAGATTGGGATAAGCTGCCCAATCGCTTTGTTCTCAAAACGACTCAAGGGGGAGGGAATATAGGGGTAATGATTTGTCGTGATAAATCAAAAATTGATAAAGAAAAAGCTATAACAAAGATGAATGCCGCTCTTAAACAGAATTTGTATTCTTCTTCACGTGAATGGCCATACAAGAACGTAGAACCACTGATTTTTGCAGAAGAGTATATGGAAGACGAGCACGGAGAACTACGAGACTATAAATTCTTTTGTTTCAATGGAAAATGCAAAATGCTATTTGTCGCAACAGAACGCCAAACACGTGAGGAACCATTCTTCAACTTCTTTGACGAACACTATAACCCATTGCCATTCAAGCAAGGACATCCTGTCAATCCTATTCTTCCAGAAAAACCAGAAGGTTTTGAAGAATTGATTCGCATAGCGGAAGAATTATCTAAAGGTCTCCCACATGTACGTATGGACTTATATATCATTAAAGGAAAAGTATATTTTGGAGAATATACTTTCTACCATTTTGGAGGTGTTGTGCCTTTTGAGCCTTCATCGTGGGATTTGACTTTAGGTAATTTGATTAAATTACCACATAAAATATAAAAAGTTGATTCAGAGATGAAAATAGATACTATATATATGTTCGCTGCATTCGGAGACTTATCCCAACCTCATGCAGGTGGAGGGCAGAATTCTGCGAGAAGATTGAGAGAGACGTTGACATCAATGGGAATCAACGTTAAAATATTCAATAGGCATTGGAATCATAAGAGTTATAATTTATTTGATTCAATATACAAGTATTTATTCTTAATTATCGACATTTTCCTTTGGTTTTGTTTCTTGTTGTTAAAAAAAAGGAAGTATTCGCCTGTTTTGTTTTTAAGTTATACTGGAAAACTGTTGCCCTTTGATTTTGCCGTAGGAGTTATCAGTAAGATTCTTGGATATAAATCTATTTTTTATTTTAAAGGCGGTGGTGGTTATTCATCCTATCAAAATGGTAGTCTCTTATATAGACTACTCTTTAAACTAACAATGAAAACTTTCGATGAAGTAATGACTGAAGGGAAAAAAACTATTTCTTTGGTTAGTCAAACATCACATGTTCATACTTTTTATTTGCCTAATTATATAGAAAATGACTTTACACCCCCATCTTTACCAACAAGAAAAATGGATGAATTGAATTTTATTTTCTTTGGTAGAATAGATGAAAACAAAAATATCCTTTTAATTATTGACATTTTTAATCTTTTATGCAAGAAATACTCAAACATTAAACTTCAATTAGTGGGATCAGGTACTGAAGGTTATGAATCAATGGTGCATAATAGAATCCAACAATCTCCGTATAGCCAATCTATCACTTGGACTCCCAAGGCAAGCCATGCAGAAATTAAAAAGATACTTCCCTATCATCATTTTTTCATTTTCCCTTCATCTGAACGTCAAGAAGGACATTCAAATTCTCTAAATGAAGCAATGGCATGGGGACTGATACCTATTGTAAGTAACCACAACTTCTTGCCCGAACTAGTTGAAGAAAAATTCCTTGTTGCTGATAATTACAAAGCAGAAAGTTATGTATCAATTATATCTCATATAATTGACCATCACAAGATTCTATATTACTCTGAAATGATGTATAATATCGTTAAGGAAAACTACACTGAAAATATAATAAAGGAAAAACTTTCCAATGAATTTAATTTGTTTCTCAAAACTAATTATTAATAATTATTCATCAACTTAATCAAAGTTGATTGGTTACGAGAAGAAAGTTGAGGAAAAAGTGATTTTTACAATCTGTGGTATATTTAAGAAATAAAAAGGAGAAAAAAGTCATGCTGGTATTCGGCACTAGACCCGAAGCCATTAAAATGGCTCCTTTGGTTAAGGAGTTTGAAAAACATTGTGACAAGTTCGAGACCATAGTTTGTGTTACCGGTCAACATCGAGAAATGTTGGATCAGGTACTTCAAATATTTGACATCAAGCCTGACTACGACTTGAATATCATGCAACAAAAGCAAGACTTGTATGACGTTACAAGTAGAGTGCTGTTGGGTATGAGAGACATATTAAAAGAAGTACGACCTGACGTGGTCCTGGTACATGGTGACACAACGACATCGACAGCTTCTGCATTGGCTGCATTTTACCAACAAATTCCCGTTGGACACGTGGAGGCAGGATTACGTACATATAATATATATAGTCCGTGGCCAGAGGAAATGAACCGTCAGATAACGGGACGTATCGCTACATACAACTTCTCTCCCACTCCACTAAGTAGGGATAATCTCTTACGTGAAGGCGTGAAAGAGCAACAAATTACCGTAACGGGAAATACAGTGATTGATGCTCTATATTGGGTGGTTGACAAAATCAAAAACAACACTCAGTTACAAAATGAGTTAAAGGAAACGTTAATATCTTCCGGATATGACGTAGAAAGGCTCAACGATGGGAAAAAAATGGTATTGATAACGGGACACAGAAGAGAAAACTTCGGTGAAGGTTTCATCAACATGTGTACTGCCATCAAAGACTTGACATCAAAATATTCTGACGTAGATTTCATTTATCCCATGCACCTCAATCCTAATGTGAGAAAACCTATCCATGAGGTCTTTGGTGAGGATTTGTCTCATTTAGGAAATATGTTTTTCATCGAACCACTCGAGTATCTAAGCTTTGTTTATCTAATGGAGAAATCAACCATTGTGTTGACAGATAGTGGAGGAATACAAGAAGAAGCACCTGGACTCGGTAAGCCAGTCTTAGTGATGAGAGATACAACGGAAAGACCTGAAGCATTGGATGCAGGAACCGTAAAACTCGTAGGAACGGATTACGAAAAAATAGTCGATAACGTTTCTAAACTCTTGGAAGACGAAAAAGAATATGAGAAAATGAGCAAAGCCGTGAACCCATACGGTGACGGCAAGGCCTGCGGAAGAATTGTATCATTTATAGCAGAGAAATAAATAAGTTCAACATTTGTATGCCAAGGAATTATCTATTAATTGATATATACCAGAATCATAATTATGACTTCATTCATGATTATATTGGAGTTCCATTGATAGAAATCAAGCCTTCTAAAGCATACAATAATAAAGTAAAGGCATGGATAATTGGTTGCTTGAAAGCTATCAAATGCAGTTCTAAGAATGACAATATCATTTGTGTATTCGATTTCCAAGCGGTTCTATGTTCTTTCATCTGCTCTCTTTTGTTTCTTCAAAGAAGATTTATCTGCATTAACATCATGCTGAAAGATAAAAACACTTGGAGAAACAGGATAGTATCATTATTATATAAAAGAGCTATAACAAAAGGCAATTTCACGGCAACAGTCACTTCTCCTGAATATGGAGATTGGTTGAACAAAAAATTAGGAACTCACGTGGATTTTGTTTTATTGCACGATGTGTTTCACGAAAGATACCTCCATCAGTATCAAGCAGAAATCAAAAGCGATGTATTTTGTGGCGGATGGAATGGAAGGGATTGGAATTTCATGTTGAATGTGGCAAAGGCTATGCCAGACATATCTTTCACCTTAGTCATGCATACAGGAGTTAAAGATTCATTGAATGAAGATATCCCCAATAACGTTAAGCTACATACAAGTATTAGTTCAAATGATTTTTATCAACTATTATGTGAGTCGTCTTTGGTTTGCCTTCCACTAAACACTGAGGCTCCCGCTGGGTTACTCGTCTTTTTCCATGCAGCAGCAAACAAGAAGATGGTAATCACTACTGATACCGTTACCACTCGTGAATATATTGGCAAAGATAGAGGAGTTTGCTTAAAAAACCACATTGAAGAGTGGACAAAAAACATTCGACAGTACCTTACGGACAAAAAAACAACAGAAATATATGCAAACAACATGCTTGATTTCCTGCAAAAAGAATGCTCTGAAAAAAAGTATGTTGAAGGTATAGAAAGGATGATACATGGCTAATGGTTTGAAAAAGAAGATAAAAAATACCGCAAAATTCACATTGGGGGCATTCAATGCTTGGATAAATGGCGTTAAGATTGGCAAACATGTCTATATAGGAAGACACTTCAAATGTAATGTTAGAGAAGCAGGAAGCGTGGTTATCGGCAATCATGTAGGAATCTCGACTAATTCCACATTCCTCACTCTACTTCCTGACTCAAAAATTATCATTAGAGACCATGTAAATATTTTCCATCATTTTCAAATTAACAGTGCAAATTATGTTGAAATAAAATCGAATGTAATTATTGCACCATTTGTATTTATTTGTGATCATAATCATAGATTCGAAGATATTTCAAGACCAATAGCGGGACAAGGCATTGACATGAAGCCAAATGCACATATTATCATTGATGAAGACACATGGATAGGAACAAAAGTAACGATTTTAGGGACTGTTCATGTGGGAAAGCACTGTGTTATAGGTGCAAACTCTGTTGTGACAAAAGATATTCCAGACTATAGTATAGTTGCAGGAATACCCGCAAAAATCATCAAAAGGTATAACTTTTCCACTAAACAATGGGAAAAAGTGTAGATTATTTATGACGAACAACATACCCCATCCAACCGATGCAAGCATTATCTTGACTTATCGCTGTCCAATGCGATGTCAGATGTGCAACATCTGGAAGAATCCAACTAATAAATCTGAGGAGATTCAAGCAAAAGACTTGAAATCTTTACCTCAATTGAAGTTTATCAACCTTACTGGCGGTGAGCCATTTATTCGAGAGGATTTAGCTGACATTGTAGAAGAATGTTATAAACATACTCCTCGAATTGTCATCTCTACGTCTGGATGGTTTGAAGATCGTGTCATAGAACTGGCAAAGAGATTCCCTTCTATTGGTATCCGCATATCAATAGAAGGTCTGAGTGAGAAAAATGACGAGTTACGTGGACATCAAGGTGGTTTTGACAAAGGATTGCGCACATTGTTGAAACTCAAGGATATGGGATTGAAAGACATCGGCTTTGGATGTACTGTCTCTAATCACAATTCCAAAGACATGCTTTCACTTTATCAGTTGTCGAAAGCAATGGGAATGGAATTTGCTACGGCAGCTTTCCACAACTCATATTATTTCCATAAGGATGATAACGTGATAACCAACAAAATAGAAGTTTGCAATGACTTTAAACAACTCATTGAATGGCAATTGAAAGAAAAGCATCCTAAGAGTTGGTTTAGAGCATGGTTTAACATGGGACTAATCAATTATATTGAAGGCAAAAGACGTATGCTTCCCTGTGAGGCTGGTAGTGCGAATTTCTTCATTGACCCATGGGGAGAGGTGTTTCCATGCAACGGATTGGAAGACAGATACTGGAAAGAATCAATGGGGAACATCCATGATAAGACCTTCATGGAGATATGGGAAAGCGACCAAGCTCAACATGTAAGGGAAATGGTGAGGAGATGTCCCAAGAATTGTTGGATGGTCGGAACAGCATCACCTGTGATGCACAAATACATTAAATATCCTCTAAAATGGGCTTTAAGTAATAAGTGGAAATCTATCAAGGGAGAAGTTCCTTGTCTCAATGCCCAATGGCATGACGTAGGACAAGATCCGTGTCAAGGGGATTTAAGAGAGAAATACTGATTTTACTACTTCAGTAAATAGAAGTACTAAATTTAACCCTAACATTTAAAATGAAACATATCGTAGTGACGGGAACACGAGGTATACCTCACGTAATGGGTGGAGTGGAAACACATTGTGAAGAATTATACCCAAGAGTAGTTAAACGTGGTTTTAATGTTGATGTCATACGCAGAAAGAGTTATGTCAGTGATGGATTAAATGAATGGGAAGGTGTTGGATTAATCGATTTATATTCCCCAAAGATCAAAGCTTTTGAAGCTATCGTTCATACTTTTCTTGCCATTATTAAAGCTAAATTTATTGGTGCAGATATCATTCATATCCATGCTATTGGTCCAGCTTTGCTTACACCATTTGCCCGTATGCTTGGCATGAAAGTGGTTTTTACATCTCATGGTCCTGATTACAATCGAGAGAAATGGGGATGTTTCGCAAAAGCCATGTTGAAATTAGGAGAACGATGGGGAACAAATTACGCCAACGAAGTAATTGTCATCTCAAATGAAATCGACCATATATTAAAGGAAAAACATCATCGTAACGATTGTCATATCATTCCCAACGGAGTACCTGCTCCAATATTCCAAAACGATACCGAGTATTTTAAGTCTTTGGGGGTGGAAAGCAGAAAATATATCTTGGCAATGTGCAGAATCGTTCCAGAGAAGAATCTGCACCATTTGATAGAAGCGTATGCAAAACTGAAGAAGCAAGGATTAGCCAATGACATTAAACTCGTCATTGCCGGTGACTCAGACTTTGATGATGACTATTCTAAACGTCTAAAAAAAATGGCAAAGGAGAATGATGTTATTATGACAGGATTTGTGAAAGGCAAAAAGTTGCAGGCATTGTTGTCCCACGCTCGTTGTTATGTACTTCCATCCTCTCACGAAGGACTACCTATTGGTCTATTAGAAGCCATGAGTTATCATTTACCTGTTATTGTCAGTGACATTCCCGCACATACAGAACTCAAACTTGGCAATAACAGTTATTTTCATTTAGGCGATATCGAAGATTTTACACATACATTAAATAAAAATATCGAAACAGATTTCCAATCTGTCGAGTATGATATGTCAAGATATGATTGGGAAAACATTGCCGATAAAGTCTGTGATGTTTATCAGGTGTGTTTCAAGAAAAACAAGAAAAATTGAACCATTTTATCCTCACACGCTTTAATCTGAAACTTTGGTGGAAAGAAGATAAAAACCACCAACCTATCCAAACTGAAGAATGGTTGGAAGAGAGGTTTCGTTTGTTTGAGCGATATACATGGCCATCATTAAAAGCGCAAACCTGCCAAGATTTCAAATGGATTTGTTTATTCGATAAAGATACTCCCAATCGCTTTAAGGAACAAATACAAAGATACCAAGAAGAATGGAACCATTTTCTCCCCTACTATTGTGGAGAAAAGGAAACAAAATTGTTTCAAAGTTACTTCAGACATTTAGTCTATAAAAATTCCGACCCAGCACAAGAAGGTTTACTTACCACCTATCTGGACAATGACGATGCCCTTCATCAAGACTTCATCAAAGAAGTGCAAATGAAAGCCAAATGTCTTAAATACAATACCATCATCTCCTATCAATATGGTATTCAGTATTATGAGGAGTTAAATATCGCCATTAGGATTCCATATAAAAATAACCATTTCTTATCCTATTATGAGCGATTAACAGAACATCTCAAAACTGTCTGGGGATTTTGGCATTTCTCCATTTTCAAATACCCACATCTTGCTATTGAATTAGTCAACAATAAACAATGGCCTTGTTGGATAGAAACAATCCATCAAGGAAATATTGACAATGACGTGAAAATGACCATACATCATCATTTGTTGACTAAGCAAGACTTACTTTCTGATTATGGTATAAACCAATCACTTTCTAGAAAAAAAAGTATATGGTTCAAATTCATACTACTTTTTTTTCCAAGATTTGCTAAACAAATAATAAGAAGGACAAAGGATAAATACACAAAACATGATGCTTAAATTAAGAGACATTTGCATTATTGAAGATATTGAAGAGCTTCAAGCAATTCCAAAGGGAAAATATATTATCAATTGCATTAATGCACATTCATACAATATTGCTCAAAAGGATTATACTTTTTCTAAAGCTCTGATTTCCAGCGACTACTTAATTCCTGATGGAGTAAGTATAATCATGGCATGTAAATGGTTAAAAGCTAAAAGTAGGCCTAAAAAAAGAATAACAGGATGGGATTTGTTCTCTCTTGAAATGAACAAATTACATTCAGAGGTTATTAGCGGAGAATATCAAGTTCGTCAAGGAAAGGGAAAAACACCGATTATCATGTTTATGGGTTCTTCGGAAAAGGTTTTAGGAATGATAAAAAATAGAATGAAGGAAGAATTTCCTATTTTTGCCATTTCCACTTATTCTCCTCCTTACAAAAAAACATTTTCTGATGAAGATAACAAAGCTATTATTCATGCTATCAACAATGTGAAGCCCGACTTACTTTGGGTTGGTATGACAGCTCCAAAACAGGAGAAATGGTTATATGAGCATTGGAATGAATTAGACATTGATTGTCATGTAGGATGTATTGGTGCCGTTTTCGATTTTTATGCTGGCACTATCAAAAGAGCTCCACAATGGTGGTTAGATCATTCACTCGAATGGCTGTATCGATTATTGAAAGAACCCAAAAGGATGTGGAAAAGATACCTTTTAGGCAATCCAATTTTCTTATATAACATCTTCAAGGAATGGATCAAATAGAACTTTATCTCACTTTTCTCAAATGGTGCTTAAATCCAACTGACCAAGCATCCATTAAGGATATTATGGAGCAATTGGATTGGCATGGAATGAAACTATTTGCCAAGAAACAAAAGATTGTTGGCATTTATTGGTATGCCATGCAAAAGCATCTTAAATTAAAGGATGATATCGTTCTTGATTGGATGTCGTCATCTGTCAAGATTCAGCCTACCAATCAAAAGGTTTATCAACAATGTGTGGAAATCACCAACTTTTTCAAAAAAGAAGGATTCCGTACTTGTATTTTAAAAGGACAAGGTAACGCACTTCTTTATCCAAATGCATACACAAGGAATCCTGGTGATATTGATATCTGGGTTGAAGGTGGGCGTGATAAGGTGGTTGACTTTATCTGCCGTATAAGTCATCCTAAAGAGGTGGTTTACCATGATATTGACTTCCCTTATACTGATGACATTTACGTAGAGGCACATTTCATTCCTGCTTATTTAGAGAATCCATTTCTTAACAAGAAACTACAAAGATACATCAACGAGGTTGCTGATAGTCAGTTTAATAATGTTGTTGATGCACCCGATGGAATTGGGCAATTTAGTGTACCAACGTTGGATTTCAACATTATATACCAATTGCTTCACTTAGATAAACATCTCAGAACAGAGGGAATTGGCATTCGGCAAATCATTGACTATTACTATCTACTCAAAAAATGGGGTGATTCTGATGTTTCTCAGCACAACCAACGAAATATCGCCAAATATCTCAATGAATTTAAGTTGATGAAATTTGCCAGTGCGGTGATGTACATCATGCACCATGTCTTAGGACTTGAAGAAAAATATCTAATAGTTCAGCCAAACGAAAAGGAAGGAAAGTTCTTAATGAACGAGATTTTGCAAAGTGGCGACATGGGCAAACGAGATCCACGACTCAAGGGTATGCGTAAGACGAATGGATTACAGAAATTCTTGAAATTGGAAAAATTTAAGTTACGTTTAATAGGACATTATCCCAGCAATGTTATTTGGATGCCATTCCATGACCTCTATGTGCATTTTTTCTATATCAAGAAATACCAAAAGAAATACAATCTTCCTGGTAAGGAAAAAAACTAAGAAGTAAATCCTCTCCACTTACGGGTAAACTTTTCATAAGGAATATACAATATTTCCTTGGGCGCATTTGGTAAATACTTGATATAGTGCCGTAATATTACCAAGATACGGTTTTCCTCTACTGCCTTTCCGAAATTTCCTCCATCATTTATATCCCTCAGAATCTTATTTGCAAGCGTTGACTTTTGGGATTTCAATTTGGTTTCATTCAATACCAATCCTAATTGCTCAATCAATATATTCATCATGGCTTGGAAGAATTCTTCCAGGCCTATTTTTTTTAGGTTGTTTTGCAACTCATCGAAATCTATCCGTTCTTGCGTTGAATGAATAAACACTGCCAAGTCGCACAATTGACGCAACCCCACTCCTTCCTTGATAACATGATAAAAGATGTGTACAACTTGAAAGAACACACTATCTGTAGGTGACAACACAGGAACCTTAACTCCATTGATTTCCACATCATCATGTCTTACAAGAGCTTCTTCCATCTTCTCATTGAAAAAGCGTTGGTTCTTAGGATAGCTAAATATCGATAAGATACGATGCAATTCATATTTAGATCCATCAATACTAAATGCCAAGTGTTTTACTGGTATGGATGGGTCAAAATGCAAATCGGTCTTTTGGGCAATCAGTTCACGTGCCTCTAAGAAATGAGACTCCCCACAATAAACATCTATGTCTCCCGATTGTCGTAATTCAGGATGAGGATACAACGCTGCCACGGACTGTCCCTTTACAATGACAAAAGGGATATGGTGACGTTGAAAGAACATACAAAAATGCGTTACGTCAAAATTACGTTTTTGATTGTCTTTCGTAACTTTCTTGACAATGGCAAGCGCTTTCAAGGTATATTCTTTTCCGATGTGGATGTCATGATAAACCAAACTATTACAAAACAAGCCTGCCACAGATTGTTTCTTGGCTTCTTCGATATAATCTTTAGCTTGTTGAGGAGATAAAGTTACATTACCTATTGGCTGCTGCCAAAGTTCTGCTCGCAATATGGTATAAAAAAGTTCATCCATGTTGCAAAGTTACAAAAAAAGTTTTAACTAATCATTTTTTTTGCTATCTTTGTGCCATATAACGATATTTGATATGAAATATTTCATTATTGAAAACAAAGAACAACAAGGTCCATTCTCCATTTATGAGTTGAAAGACAGAGGAATCGGTTCCGACACACCCGTTTGGGCTGAAGGCATGAGTGATTGGACTCCCGCTGGAAAAGTGGACGAATTGAGAGACTTCTTATTCAATACCAATGACAAGTCAACTTCCCCACCCTATATTTCTCCTCGGTTATCACATGATAATGAACAACCAGAGGATAAGACATCCAATCGCTACGGTTGTTGGATTATCTCTGTCATCATCTTGTTAGGAATATTCATCTTCCTTTTTATCACGAATCCCGATAAGCAACAACATAAGAATGCCATCAAAGACAAAATTGTCTTGGCTTTAGACAAGCAAACAGCCAACAGCAATAGCATTGTGGGGTTGGGCGTTCATTTAGTGGGTAAAATGTTTGTCCATCAGGTTTCTGACAAGATACTCGAGGATATGCTTGACTATCACAACTATGGCATTTTCTCTACGTGCAGTGTCAATCTCAAGGATAAGGCACATACCGTCTCATACGGTTTAGTATCTTTTATCATTACTGCCAATGAGGATGACATAGCGAAGTATTTAGACGAAAATATGCCATCTTTGCAAGACGTGTTGAAAATACCTGAAATCAATTTTGAAAATGATAATAGTAGCACATCAAAAGGCAACGATAAAACAATTGCGCCAAGAGATACTACCTCTGTCGATGAGTCCGACTTAGGTAAAGATATTCAGGAGGAATTGGTCAATTCTATGGGTAGAATCATCAAGAAGGAGGTCGGTAGGAATACGGACAGCACAACCAGCGAGAACATTGGAAAGATTATCGATGACATCATCGAACTCATCCAATAAATCTCCCAAATGGTCTTATTCGGCTACCGAATTGAGAATGCCCTCGATGACACCCTTGATTTCGCTACCGATTCCCAAGAGTCCGTTTGTCACTTTATTCTTGACTCCCGTTACGAAATAACCTGCACACTTGCCTTCCAACTGTCCTATCTGCTTACGTTCAGCGGACGTATAATCATGCTTATTGATATTGTTGCGAATCTTCTGGAACTGATTGGCAGCCTTCTTCCAGTCGGCCAGATTGTAATATTCACTATTGTCACGTAGCTCGTAAGAGAAGTTCTCCAACTGGCTGAGAGCGCTCTGCTTGGTTTGGCAAGAACTCATAGACAACAATGACATCAATACCATCATCAAGGATGCAATCGTAGATTTCATTTTCATATCATCGGTTGAATGGGGTTATACGATGCAAATATACGGAATAATCATTTGAAATGTTCATTTTGACTACATAATTTAATATTTAATATGAAAAAGAACCTTATCCTATCATTCCTCATGGCAATGAACACCTTATCTATCATTGCCGCTGACAACACCTTTAAGGTGGTGAATCCCGACTATCAAAAAAGTCCGTTCACGGGTATGACTCGAAAACACTGGATAGAAGCCGACAAGTATTTGCTTGAAGGTGCTTTCCGTCATATCAAGAGTCTTGATGATCCTATGTATTTCCAACGATTGGGTGACGTATGTTATCCCAAAGACGAGACCAATGCCAGTCGTGTTAGAGGTGCTACCTTGGAAGGTATGGCACGTACCTTGTTCATGGCCTCAACACTGATTCACGAAGATCCCAACATTGAGATTAACGGTATCAACTTGGCGCAGTATTACCGTAGGCAACTCACGTTGTTAGTTGACTCCACAAGCATCCAGTTCGTGGGACATCGTGGAAAGCGTGGGCCATGCCAAGACTTGGTGGAGTTTGGAGCTTTAGGCATTTCTCTCTTCATCTGTGGTGACGTGGTGTGGGATCCTCTTCCAAAAGCAGTAAGGGATTCTCTCTATTCCATGATCGAAAGCTATGCAGACGGACCTACCATTTCGCAAAACTGGCGATTCTTCAATGTTTTCCCAATGTCCTTTTTCAAGACGAAGGGCTATCAAGTAAATGACGAGTTACTGGTAAAATACGTAAAACTATTGATTGGCGACTATCGCGGTGATGGGTGGTATTGGGACAATCCTAACTTCGATTACTATTCCATGTGGGCTTATCAATTATATGGTAAATTGTGGTCTAAATTTTTCGGAGAGAAATATTACCCAGAACTGGCTGCCCAATTCGAGAAGAACTACCAGGAGATGTTTACCAGTTATCCATATATGTTCGACCGTGAGGGTAAAATGATTATGTGGGGTCGTTCTAACCTTTACCGTTTTGCCTCTACAGCTCCACTTCCTTGGGTAGATGGTAAAAGTGCCAACTTAGGTTGGATGCGCAGAATTGCCTCTGGTTGTTTGTTACAATTCCTTGAAAATCCTGATTTCCTCTATTCCGACGGTATTCCCACTCCAGGATGGTTTGGACTATTTGACCCTGTATTGCAAGGATACAGTTGTCGTGGTTCCGTATATTGGTGTGCCAAGGCTTTCTTGCCTTTGCTCCTCACTGAAAAAGATGAATATTGGAGTACCACCGAGAATGAGGGTGCATGGAAAGAAATGCAAACAGGTAATGTATATAATCACTGGTATGCAAAGCCTAAAATCCTCTTGACCAACTATCCCAACTCTGGTGCTTCTGAGATTCGTGCATATTGCGATTATGACATTTCTCCTAAATGGTCAGAGAAATTCCGTGGTAGTGAGCAATATAATCGTTTGGCATATAATAGTTTGTTCCCTTGGATGGCAGATGGTAAGAATGGTGAAGTATCCATGAACTATGTGGTGAAAACCAAAGAGGGCAAATGGGATCCTTTACGCCGGTACACCATTCAAAGTTTTGAGAATGGTACCATGACACGCACAGTATGGCCTCAAGCAGATAAGGATTTTACGATGACACTGAAAGATACTCCACTGCCTGACGGTATGCTTCGCGAGGATGTCATCAACACGACAGGCTCTTCTTCTGAGATTCGTCTTGGTCACTATTCATTGCCTAAGAAAGACAATTTCGTCATCACGCAACGTGTTGTGTCGATAAAAAAAGCAAAAGCGTATATCATCAACAATGGCGAATATGAATTGGTCATGATTCCTTTGGCTGGTTGGAATCAAGTGGAATTTGTCAACACAACCGACCTTCACCCTGTTTCCAAGGAAGCTAAAACGATCAATGCCATCACTACCGCCCAGAAAGATTTGAAACTCAAAACTCTTCTCTTGTTCAAGAAAGGTAACTTCAGCAAGAAAGAACTGAATAATTACGTCAAAAAATATCAATAAGATATTAAAAGTTAAAAAAGTAAAGGAGTTTAGACTTCATGTCATTTCTCTATAACGAGAGAATGAATAAGAGTCTAAACTCCTTTATTTTTATGTGTCGTTTGCTTTTTTACCTTTTGATCACCTTCGTGCTGTGTTCTGCATTGGTTCGCACCAGGTAAATACCGTTTGGCAATGTAGAGACGTTGATGGTTGCTTGTCCGTTGGCTAAACTTCCACTCAATACTTGCTGACCACCCATATTATACAAACTTACAGATGTAGCAGCATCATCTCTCACACCAAAGGAATCGTGGGCTATCATAGGATAAACATGCAAATCACTCTCTGTCACCTGTTTTACAGATTCTATCCTATCAACGAAATCAGGATCATCGCTGATAATAATCATGCCGATCTTCTCCTGGGCAGGATCTTTGGTTGATACGGTTACACCTGTATCGGTGTTATCTACTTGATAACGAATACGAATATTATCTTTCTCGGGACCATACGGACGGGTTCTCAACACGGCAGCCACATTCTTGTTGAGGGTTTGCATCTGTACCAAAACCACTGGATCTGTATAGGTGTTTCCATATTCCACTTTCTTCAAAGAACTTGCATTGGTAAACGAAATCAACGTATCTCTTACCGTGTACAACTTACCTGTGCCATCGATGCTGCTTCCCTTGGCGATAGCGAAGAATGAAATATCTGCCTTTACACGCGACTTATTCTGTTCGTCATTACCCTTTTGACGTTGCAAGACTACTTTAAAACCCGTTGGTGTCACATCAAACACACGCCACAACAAGGGATACATGGTAGTTGTATAGATAGGTGTAGCCATAACCACGGGAGCTTCAGCAAACGGCTTGGTAAACGTGAAATGTGCCGTATCGCCTACGGTAACTGAAGAAATGTTACCTGCTTCGTATGGTAACGTGCCTATTTCACCTGTTCCTGTTTTTGCTATGATATAGGGAGACATTTCTGGTGAGGAAGTCTGGTAATATTCGGTCTCAGTGTACAATGGCAACGATTCCAAGTTAGATCTAAAGAATGAATACATTCTGCCTTGTCCCGTATTCTGCTGGAACACTCTATATACACGCTCCACCAGTGCGATTCGGGCATTAAGATTGGTTACACTACCAAAGACCACGGCTGGTTGTTCGAGATATGGTTCTGAGAAATAGCTATATGAATCATCCGTAGAAACAGCATTAAACACACCATATTGCACATCACCGTTACCAGAAGATGCAGAACCACTGATGATATTATACACCTCATCTGAATATCTGCTTTCATTCTTATAAGATAGTGTATGAATGCGATAAGAGTAGTTTCCAGGACTCGAAACAGTATCTTTATAAGTATAACTACCAGCTCCATCGAGTACATCTACTTGACCTACTACCTGCCATGTTCCCTTATCCAATTTTCTTTCTATAAACATAGAGTCGTTCAATTCACCATTGGCATCCTCCCATTTCAGGGTTACGATGGTAGTACTTGGATTAAAAGCAAGATTCAAACCATAGGGGCGTGACATTCTTGTGTCTTTCGGCACGAATTGCAATTCTGATTTATATCCAAGTCCTGTATTCATCTCCTTGTAGAACTGTCCCAATGGCGTAAGTGAACCATTCTTGTAGATTCTCGACGGGTCGCGCTCACTGTTCCAATAGAAATAACGCTCGATATATTCCCAACCATTCAGTCGGTTCAATATCCTACTCATTGCCACTTTATTGTCTTCTTCGGTCACACCAGAAGCAAAGGCACCATTACTATTCCATGATGCTCCCCACACGAATTCAGAAATCCAGATAGGACGACGGAACGTATTAAACCATCCTTGTAAGTTAGAGAAACTACCCTCTGCCCAATAACAGTGAGCATCTACGATGTCGCATCGCCAACCACGGGCATCAATGGAATCCAAAAATTCCTTGATGAATCCAGACGCATTCCAATAGTCACTGCCATCCCAAGACGAAGGTGTACAAAGACGCATACCCGTACGCATCAAGCTTTGCCAATTGTTGAGAATGGTTGCCAAATCTTGCTGATGGTCATCAGCAGCATTGCGTGGTTCATTGTTGGTCTTCAAGTTGGGTGAATAGTTTACACTTCCACAAGCAGCTGCAGAAGGCCAATCCTCATAGATGTGATGTGGCACACACTCGCAATCCATGCCACGGTCTTCTCCCAATCCAAACGAATAACATCCTTGCACGTTCAAGGCTTGTGTAGCATCATACGACGTGTTGTTTGCCAATCCCTTCTTGCTGAAGTCATTCCATTTAAACACTCGATAAGATGAAATCCTTCCTTTTAAGATAAGAGGAAGGGTTGCCATTTCCAAGTCTTCCTTATCGGCAATGAAGCAACGGCTGTAGCCACGTCCACTCTCACCAATGGCAAACGTCACCATATATCCTCTCTTCAACTTAAAACTCTTGATTCTGTTGTTGAGTTTGGCTGATGACAACGTGTTCATGAATCCACCAGAATTTTCCAATCCGAAGTCATTGCACGACTCACCGTCATAGTTTTCTTCCGAATAGACGGTCAACGGTTTGATACTTCCAGAATAAGGGAAAATGATGGCACCATTGTTATACATTCTTACCTGACAATTACTGCCATTTACAGCTTTTGCGCCGTTGATGGTGATATATCCTAATTGCTTGGCTGCCAAACTGGGACGTAGATTGTCAAGTATCACCACGGCATGATCAGTATTTACGATGTCAATACTTCCTGTTGTAGTAAAGGGAGTGGTTGATGTTACATGGTAATCCACATCGTCAGTCAATGTCAAGGCATTCGTTACCTGTTCTACGGTAGTTGACGTATTTCCTGCCAAAAGGGGCATGGCAACGATTGTCAATAAAGATAATAATAGTTTTCTCATATTTACGGTTTTTTGTGCTTTAAGAATGCAAATATACACAAAGTTTCGATTATTACCAAGATTTTCATCAATAATATGGTTGAACCACGAAAAACTGACAAATTACTTTTCAATATCAACCTTTTTTAGTAATTTTGCAACAAATTGCACCTATCAAGAAGTAGGATGAAAGTTACAGACAACATTAAAGAACAAAACAAAGAGAGGAAAATCTCATTTGAAGTGCTCCCTCCCCTGAAAGGAACGGGAACGGATGCATTGTTTGCCACCATTGACATACTGAAAGAGTTTAATCCTCTTTACATCAATATCACCACCCACCATAGTGAATATGTGTATAAGGAATTGGAAGATGGCAACTTTGAGAGATTGCGCATACGCAGAAGGCCAGGTACAATTGCCATTGCTGCCGCCATCCAAAACAAGTACCATATTCCCGTCATTCCACACGTCATTTGCAGTGGTGCTACAATTGAAGACATCGAATATGAATTGCTTGACCTGCAATTCCTGGGAATCTCCAAGCTCTTATTGTTGAGAGGTGACAAAGCCAAGGACGATAAGTCTTTCAAACCAATCAAGAACGGTCACACACACACCACACAACTCATAGAACAGGTGAATCGCTTCAATGAGGGCTTTTTCGCAGACGGTACTCCCATCAAGAAGTCAGGAATACCGTTTGAGTATGGTGTAGCTTGCTATCCCGAGAAACATGAGGAAGCTCCGAACATGGAACTCGACATGCAATATCTTAAACAAAAGCAAGACTTGGGAGCTAAGTATGCCGTGACACAATTGTTTTTCGACAATCGGAAATACTTCGAGTTTGTAGAGAAAGCAAGGAAAATGGGAATAACCATCCCCATCATTCCTGGCATCAAGCCATTTTCCAAGCTCTCCCAACTGACGATTGTACCCAAGACTTTCCATTGCGACCTTCCGCAAGAACTGGCTTTGGAGGTATTGAAATGCAAGACTGATGACGATGCTAAAGCATTGGGCGTTGAATGGAGTACACAACAATGTAAGGAACTGTATGCAGCTGGTGTGGATAGCATTCACTTCTATACCGTATCAGCCGTTGACATGGTTAGACAAGTGGTGGAAAACCTATTATAGAAAGAAATGAAATTCAGCGAGGTTATAGGACAGAAAGAGGCTATACTGCGATTGCAGAAAATGGTTGACGAAGACCGTGTACCACATGCCATGATGCTCTGCGGACCTACGGGTAACGGAAAAATGGCGTTGGCATTGGCAATGGCTTCTTATCTGCTGGGAGAAAGAGAGGAAGAAGCCGTGGATGATGGTTTGTTCAGTATTGAACGTTGCCAACGTTCAACACAGGAAGTCCAGCACTCTAAAAATGCCGAGGCAATGCTAAAGAAATGGCAACATCCTGACTTGCATTTCTCTTATCCCGTGATTAGACCTACAGGAAAATCGGCTGAGCACAAAATGGTAAGCGACGATTTCACCAAGGAATGGCATGAATTGTTAATGGACGGACCTTATTTCACGCTCGACCAATGGTTAGATGCCATGAAAGCAGCTAACCAACAAGCCATCATCGGTGCAGGGGAAAGCGATGACCTTACACGCAAGTTGAGCTTGAAATCCAGTCAAGGTGGATATAAGGTTAGTTTGATTTGGTTGCCAGAAAGGATGAATCAAGAATGTGCCAACAAACTCCTCAAGCTACTCGAAGAACCTCCTGCCAAGACCGTTTTTATCATGGTTAGCGAGGCTCCCGAGCAATTGATGGAAACCATACGTAGCAGAACGCAACGCATTGACATCAAACGTATTGACGAAAAAGACATAGAAGAAGCTCTCATCAAACGCAGGGGCATAGAGACTGAGACCGCACATCGCATAGCAAGACTGTCGAACGGCAATTGGCTCAAAGCCATCAACACACTGGAAGTTGGCAATGAGAACAGTCAATTCCTTGAAATGTTTATCTCATTGATGCGTCTCGCCTATACACGCAACGTGAAAGAATTAAAGAAATGGAGTGAAACGGTGGCTGGGTATGGCAGGGAAAGACAGAAGCGAATGCTCTGCTATTTCATGCAGATGATTCGTGAAAACTTCATGTACAACTTTCATGTGGCGGAAGTGAATTACATGTCGGAAGAGGAAGAAAACTTTGCAAAGAACTTCGCCCGATTCATCAACGAGGCTAATGTGATAGAAATCAATAATCTATTGGCACTCGCTCATCGAGATATAGGACAAAACGCCAATGGCAAGATCGTTTTCTTTGACCTTGCCTTGCAAATGATAGTACTGTTAATAAAAAAATAAGAATGGAATTTAAAGATATGGAATTTCACGTGTTTCGTGACTCCGACAGAGGACTATCCCATAAGGGTTGCGGAAGACAAGATAACAAGTTGAACACTTACGACTGGTTGGCTGACGTTCCAGGTAACAACGAAGATACCGACTTGGTGGAAGTGCAATTCAAGAACACTCGCAAGGGGTATTACCATAACGTAAACAAACTTGAACTGAAAAAAGGTGACATCGTTGCCGTGGAAGCAAGCCCTGGTCATGACATCGGTGTGGTGACTCTGACGGGAAGACTGGTGAAGCTGCAACTCAAGAAAGCTAACCTCAAGTCGGCTGACGACATCAAGCGCGTGTTTAGGTTTGCCAAGCAAAGCGACATGGACAAATACTTCGAGGCAAAAAGTCGGGAACACGCCACAATGATACAGAGTAGGCAAATTGCCAAGGATTTGGGATTGCAGATGAAAATCGGCGACGTGGAATATCAAGGAGACGGAAACAAGGCTATCTTCTATTATATCGCCGATGACCGAGTGGACTTCCGACAACTCATCAAGGTATTGGCAGAGACCTTCCACGTGAGAATAGAAATGAAGCAGATTGGTGCAAGACAAGAGGCAGGGCGCATTGGCGGTACAGGACCATGCGGTAGAGAACTGTGTTGTGCTACATGGATGAAGAATTTCGTCAGTGTGAGCACGAATGCTGCTCGTTTCCAAGACATTTCACTTAATCCACAGAAACTGGCAGGTATGTGTGCCAAATTAAAATGTTGCCTCAACTATGAAGTTGATGATTACATGGAAGCTTCACGCAACTTGCCGAGCAAGGAGGTGGTTCTGCAAACATTGGACAATGAATACTATTTGTTTAAGACTGATATCCTCTCCGGAATGGTTACCTACTCCACCGACAAGGGAGTGGCAGCCAATTTGGAAACAATCACTGCCCAACGAGCCAAGGACATCATCGACATGAACAAACAAGGCGAGAAGCCATTGTCTCTAACCGAAGACGGAAACATTAGAGAACACAGAGGACACACCGACTTGTTGGCAGGAGCAGACATCAGTAGGTTTGACAAGAGTAAACGCAAAAAGAAAAGAAACAACAAGTCGCCACAGAATGCGAAACATAATGGAGGTAACTCACCCAAGAAGCAAGACCCACAACAAACTGAATAAGGAAAGGTAATCCATGAAAAAATTGCCGTTTCATTTCAACGTCTCACATACAATAATGTCAGCAGTTTTGTTGCTGACATTATTGTCATGTAACGACAATATCGTATATTACCATTACATCTCTACCCCTCTGTCTGGTTGGGATAAGAACGACACGCTTTATTTTTATTTGCCCAAGACAAAAGTGGAAGGTAATTATAGCGTAGATTTAGGACTACGGGTGAACGATGCCTATCCTTTTACCAGTTTGACTCTTATTATCCAAAAGACTTTTTTTCCTTCCATGACAGTCTCTTCCGATACGATTCGATGTAGATTGAGAGACGAGAAAGGTGAACCAAGAAGACAAGGAGTGAGTTATTACCAACACACGTTTCACATTGATGACTTGCAACTACAGCAAGACGACTCTGTTCAGGTGAACATCAGGCATAACATGAAACGTGAAATGTTACCAGGAATAGGTGACGTGGGCATCGTGATGAAACAATACTAAGTTCTAATCAGATTTCTTCCTGCATCTATTCGCAAGAAGATGAACAACAAGAATGTAAAGCCCCACAGCGAACTTCCACCGTAGCTGAAGAATGGTAACGGTATTCCAATAACGGGAGTAAGACCAAGTACCATTCCTACGTTGATAAACACATGGAATAAGAATATGCTGAGTACACAATAGCCATAAACCCTGCCAAACTTAAACGGTTGGCGTTCTGCCAGATGAATGAGTCGTAATATCAAAGCCAAGAACAACAGTAGTACACCTGCCGACCCAAAGAATCCTTCCTCTTCACCTACCGTACAGAAGATAAAATCCGTGTCTTGTTCTGGTACAAACTTCAATTTTGTCTGTGTACCATTAAGAAAACCTTTTCCCAACAATCCTCCCGAGCCAATGGCAATCTCACTCTGATGCACATTATAGCCAGCACCAGCCAAGTCTTCCTCCAAGCCCAACAACACGTTAATCCTCACTCGTTGATGTGGTTTCATCACATCGTTTAGTACATAGTCGGCAGAATAGAAAAACGCTACCGATCCCATCGTAAACAAGGATATTAAAAAGTAATCTCTCAGTCGTTGGCTCATACTCTGATAAATCAGGTAACCGATAAGACCTGCACACAAGGCAAGTTGCACCCAAACGATGTCGAAGGGAATGACAAACTCAGAAAACAACAAGAAAATAAGTGTGATGGCAAAGGAATAATACAATATCAATCGTGAGCGCTTCTTATCCTTGCAATACACATAAACCATCGCAGCAGAGAAAATCTGTATGGACAGCAACACGATGAATTTACCCACTGACGTTGGCGTGTCCCACAACCAATTATGCTCGTACTTGATGCCCACAACAAAATAGAACACCAAAGCCACACCCGTAAACAAGATGCTTCCTGGCATTCCGTCACGATAAAAGACAAGAAAGAACGACAAATACACCAATGCCGAACCGGTTTCTTTCTGTGCCACAATCAGCAACATGGGCAAGAACACCATCGCACATGCCTTGATGAAATGGCGCGTTTGTTGGATATTAAAGCCGAAGGTACTCATCAACTTTGCCACAGCCAATGCCGTAGCAAACTTGGCAAACTCAGCAGGTTGAAAACGCAATGGTCCTAACACAATCCAAGAACGAGAACCTTTGATTTCGTGAGGATTGAATATGGTAAAAAACAAAAGAATACAAAACAACCCAAACACGATATAGGCAAAGGTATCATAAAAACGGTCATCAAGCATGATAAGCACAAATCCTAAACAGATTGAAGTGCCTATCCACAAGATTTGCATACCAGAACGAGTATCCAAACTAAAAATGTCCGTGTCACCGTAGGTATAAGAAGCACCGCAAACACTGAGCCAACCAAAAGTAAGCAAAGCCAGATAGATGCCAACCGTCCACCAGTCGAGTGAACCAAGTACACTGGGTTGTTTTTCAGTTCCTTGAACCATTTGCACTATTTTTATAAATGTAATCGTAACTAATATGGCGACTCTGGAAATAATTCGCCCGTATCTGAGAACTCTTAGACAGTTCTCCCTTGATATATTGCTCCATCATCAACGCTCCGATAGGCACACCAAACTGAGCACCAAAGCCTCCATTCTCCACATAAACAGCGATGGCTATCTTAGGATTTTCCATCGGTGCAAATCCCATAAACACAGAGTGGTCACGACCTCTGTTTTGTGCTGTTCCCGTCTTTCCGCACACGGCATAATCAGAGCGGTTGGCTGCTCTACACGTTCCCCCAAGCACAGACGAACGCATACCCATGACCACCCATTCGTATGCTTGTTTGCTGACCTTGGTATAATGGCGACGCGTAAACGTAGTATCCAAAGCTTCGCCTTGAATCTTACGCACTACATGAGGCACGTAATAATACCCACGGTTGGCAATGGTGGCTCCCAGGTTGGCAATTTGCAAAGGCGTCAGGTTGACCTCACCTTGTCCGATGGAAATACTGATGACGGTCAAGCCATTCCAGGAATTCTTGTATGCCCTATCGTAAAACTCAGCATTGGGAATCATACCTCGTTTCTCACCTGGTAAGTCAACACCCAACTTATACCCAAATCCCATCGACACCATGTAGTCGCGCCAAATATTCATGGCTTGTTGCACATTCTTGTATCTGTCCCTGTCAGACATCATGTCGTAAAAGCCCCAACAAAAGTAACCGTTGCAGGATGTACTGATGGCTGGAACAAGACTCAATGGTGATGGGTGACCATGACAGCCAACCCTCAATCCACGAAACACGAACCCATGATGGCATGAATAAGCGGTTTGGGGCGTGATAATTCCTTCATTGAGAAACGTCAATGCTTGTGAGGTCTTAAAAGTAGAACCAGGAGGATATTGTCCCATGATAGAACGGTTGAGCAACGGTTTTCGTACATCTTTCTGCAGAGCCTGATGTCCCTTACCACGCTGACGACCTACCATGTTACGGGGATCATACGTAGGTGACGACACCATACACAACACCTCTCCCGTAGAGGGTTCTATTGCCACTATACTACCTATCTTGCCTTGCATCAAACGTTCGCCCAGAGCCTGTAGCTTGAGGTCGATACTTAATGTCAGGTCTTTACCTGCAATGGGACGGGTGTCATACTCGCCATTCTTGTACCTTCCCTGTATTCTACCATGAGCATCACGCAAAAGAATCTGAACACCTTTCTGTCCACGCAGTTGTTTTTCATAATATCGCTCAACACCCAACTTACCAGCATAATCGCCAGGCGAATAGTAGTCGTCTTCCTTGATGTCACTGGTTGAGACTTCTCCTACATCACCCAGCACATGGGCTGCGTAAGGATAGTTGTATTGCCTGATGCTACGTTTCTGTACGTAAAAGCCTGGGAAACGAAACATCTTCTCGAAAAACACACTGAACTCCTTGTCGGAAAGTTGACTCATGAACAACTGCTGCGTGAATCGTGAATAGCCAGGGTTTTTGCTACGATCCTTGATGTCTCTCATGCGCTGGTCGAAAAACTCTTTCGTTATACCCAACGTACGACAAAACTCCAGTGTATCCAACTTCCCGTTTGCCTCGCTCATGATAACCATCACGTCGTAGGCAGCTTGATTGTAAACCAACAACTCCCCATGACGGTCTGATATTGCGCCTCGTGAGGGAAATTCGATTTTCTTCAAGAAGGCATTGGAGTCAGCATTTCGCTTATAGTCATCACTCAGCAATTGCAAGGTGAATAAGCGAATGATATAAATGACGACAATGGCAATAGCCACTCCGCCAATCACGATTCTTCTCTTTTCAAGTTCAAAATCCTTCACGCTTCAGTAGTAAATCTATGAAAAAGATTATGATGAGGTACGCAATCTCTCTACCGAGATAATCAAAAGGGCTGTCAATGCCGTAGAACCGAACACACTACCAAGCCATTGCAACCAATGAAACAGGTTGAAGGCTTCTAAGGTATAGAAGGTCAGGCAATAAATGAAAACGAGTAACACCGTGTACCATGAATACTTGGAATTACCCAGTGTTTTCATCGTTGGTTGAAAATTCTCCTGACTGTCGCGTGGCATAAACAATTCCAGCATGTAAGGTTGAATCAATCCTATCAATGTCATCGAAGCCGCACCAACGCCTGGAGTGTTAGAAACCATGTCAACACAAAGTCCTATCGCAAAGCACCACGCCAACACTCCCCATCGGGGATAGTTGATACGAAAAGTCAGGGTTATATAGACATACATCATGGGCGTAATGCAATCAAACAAACAAATCTGGTTGCATATCAATGCTTGTACCAACAGCAGAAGCACAAACATGAAAATATACCATAGAAGTTCAAACTTCATCTATTCTCGCCCGTATTTTGAAAACCTTCCTTATTCTCAACCACATTCTTTTCCTTGGCCTTGATACCAAGACTGTCCTGCGCCTCGTGCATGATGTCTATTCTTTCTTTCATCAAGGCATCGTCGATAACACATACGTCACGCAAGTTGCCAAAGTCGGTGGACAGTTTCACCAACAAACGATACGACAAGCCATCAGACGAGTTGTAAACGCGCATGATGGTACCCACCAATATTCCTTGTGGGAATACGGATGAATAACCACTCGTTACCACCTTGTCGTATATCTTGAACTGAGCGTGACGAGGCACATCATCCAAATAGGCATACGCCGAAGAACCGCCTTCCCAACACAAATAGCCGAAATAGTTTCGCTTTTGGATGGTACAACTGATATTGGAACTGGAATTGAGGATTGGGATGATTACCGAGTAATGGCGGGAAACCATATACACGATTCCCACGATACCATTACCGCTCACCACACCCATATCACGTCTTACCCCATCGGCAGAACCCTTATTGATGGTCATAAGATTGTTGCGCTTGCTCAACTCATTGCTTACCACCTTGGCAGGAATCAACTTGTACTCTTGCAACATACGCAACTGTTCCCGATAGAGAATGCTGGAATCGCCAGAAGCACTTTCTAACTGTCTGGTCAACGAAGCCACCTGGCGTTCCAGATAAGCGTTACGGTAAGTAAGTTGCTCATTGATCTTTGCCAATGAGAAAAACGACTCCACGTCAGAACTCCATTCCAACATCTTTCCCGACACCGCATTGGCGGACGAGAACCACACGCTCCCTTGATAGCTATTATATTGAAATAGCAAAACAAAACTCACGACCTCCAGCAGCACAAAAACAAACCAGTGGTTGTATTTTGCCAAAAAAGCTATGAGGTTACGCATTTGTTATCTCATCAAGAAAGAGAATTTATCTACGTTCTTCAATGCTACGCCAGCACCTCTTGCCACACTGTGCAATGGGTCTTCTGCGATATGGAAGTCGATATGAATCTTGTCCTTCAAGCGTCTGTCAAGTCCACGAAGCAATGCACCGCCTCCAGTGAGGAAGATACCATTGTGTACAATGTCGGCATACAACTCTGGTGGTGTCTTCTCCAAGGCAGACAACACTGCATTCTCAATCTTGGCAACGGTCTTGTCCAAGCAATGTGCAATCTCCTGATAGCAAACGGGTACCTCCATTGGCAATGCAGTGATACGGTTAGGACCATGTACCACGTAGTCTTCTGGTCCCTCATCGCCAAGGTCGGTCAAGGCAGAACCCACGTGAATCTTGATACGTTCAGCCATACGCTCACTGACTTTCACGTTGTGCTGACGACTCATGTATTCTTGGATATCGGCAGTGAGGTCGTCACCAGCAATACGAATGGAGTTGTTGGAAACGATACCGCCCAAAGAAATCACGGCAATCTCCGTTGAGCCACCACCTATGTCAACAATCATGTTTCCTTCAGGTGCTTCCACATCTATACCTATACCAATAGCGGCTGCCATTGGTTCGAAAATCAAATATACGTCACGACCGTTGGCGTGCTCGGCACTGTCTCTAACGGCACGAAGTTCCACTTCAGTACTTCCTGAAGGTACACCAATCACCATACGCAACGAGGGTGAATAGAGTCTGTTGCCTGTGTGTACCATCTTAATCAAGCCACGCATCATCAATTCGCACGCAGTAAAGTCGGCTATCACGCCATCACGCAATGGGCGAATCGTACGGATATTGTCGTGTGTTTTTTCATACATCAACTTAGCCTTCTCGCCTACTGCAATCATCTTGTCGGTATGGCGGTCGAGGGCAACGACAGAAGGTTCATCTACCACAATCTTATCATCACTGATGATGATAGTATTGGCAGTACCCAAGTCCATCGCTATTTCCTGAATAAAAGAAAAAAATCCCATGTCTTAGTTTTGTTACTTATTTATTTGGTCAATTTTCTTGGGGAAGTAAGAGTTCAGACATCCTTCCTCATTCCCTGTTTCTCACAGGAAAGTAAGGAAGGATTACATTGTCCATACTTCTCGTTTCCCTTCACATCTACATTATTGTTTGCTAAACCAGTCGTGAATGGCTGTATCATAATGACTGCTCACCCCAAAGGCACGCTCCGCAAATTTCATACGGTCTTCCATCGTGGTCTGCGCACCCTTTTCGTTTAAGAGGTTAAGCAACATGCCATATTCAGCCTTGCTCGGAACGATAACTACATCCTTGAAGTTCTTTGCACCGGCACGAATCAGCGAGATACCACCTATATCTATCTTCTCGATGATGTCTTCCTGTGATGCTCCACTTGCCACAGTCTGCTCAAAGGGATACAAATCCACGATCACCAAGTCGATGGCAGGAATATCGTATTCCTTCATCTGCTCCAGGTCTCCCTCGTTGTCTCTACGAGCCAAGATTCCGCCAAACACTTTGGGATGCAAGGTTTTCACCCTACCGCCTAAGATGGATGGATACGTGGTAACACTTTCCACCGTCTGGCAATCATATCCCAATGACTCGATGAACTTCTGCGTGCCACCTGTTGACAAGAACTTCACGCCTTCATCATTCAATTTCTTAAGCAACTCATCCAATCCGTCCTTGTGAAAAACGGAAACGAGTGCTGTCTTTATTTGTTTTGTCTCCATCATATTAACACTTCCTTTACTTATGAGAGCGCAAAGATACGAAAAACGATTGAACTGACAACGCTTTTCGCCAAGAAAAAAAATATTTTTATGTGTTACTTGACATAAATCTTTCTCACCTCATTTCCACGTTTCTCAATCACCACTCCACGCTCTGGCGTCAACACACGCTGACCACGTAAGTTATAATATTCCACAGCCTTTTGCGCATAGTCATCTGATACGATTCCGTCAATACCATCGGCAACTGCATTCTTAAACTGGTCAATGGCAGCTTTGAGTGCATCGTTTTCGGCACTTGCCTCGTCCTCCGTCTCTGCTTGGCGATAGGTAAACACATCCTCTGCATGTTTCAAGGCATTTGCCAATTCAGTTTTGGCAGCATCCGAAATAACATCACCATGTTGTTCAAGCTCTTGGTAAGCCTCGTTGATATTCTCAGCCAATCTACGATAATAAATATCTACGTGGTATTCGGCCGTAGCTTTCCATGTACGATAGCCATTCTTGAAATAAGTGGTAAGAGTTGGGGTAAACGGACTTACACTTGTCAGACCTTCTTGTGGAAGATAATACGACAATCCTGCCTTGTCACCCAGCAACATCGTGTTTTCGTTTGCCTCAGTTGTATATGTAGAAGCATACATGTTTCCATCGAATGCTGTCATCATGGTATCGGTGCTCACCGTCACGTTTTCAGCAGAGATAGCGTTCAGTCCGTCTTTATCTGGCAAATACATGAAGATGGTATTGGCAGGTATTTCATCCACATAGTTCCATGTAAGATAGCGCACGGAGGTATTGATTTCTCCAGGAGTCTTTACTTGCATCCCGTAAGGTACGGTTGCCGCAAACGGAATCACGCCATCATGCCACTTACCCGTTTCCGCATGATCCAAGACGAGCTGGGCTTGACGAGCAACGAACGGTTCTGTTGCATGAAACTCGTATGCTGTATTGATAATCAGGTTATCGCATACACCATTGACCACCACATTGGTAGCACCAGGTACCTCATAACTGGTATAAATCACGGCATTGGGGTTGGCTATAGTAGGCTTCTCCACCATGTCTTTCACCGCCTTCATATCGTAAGAACAGATGTGCGAGTCGTTCAGCATGTTGACAAACAACGCATCATTCCATGTTCCTGATACAGTGGCACTTCGCCCGTTTACTTCAACGGCAAGGTCAGATGGACGGACGGTGAAATACACGATGGTATCTTGTGTTTCAAACTGGATGCTGCCTTCGGTTACGGCGTGTGGAGCCTTATCCATATATGCACGATAATAGGTTTCGGGTTGCAACTTATCAAAACTGAACACCACGTCTTTTGTCTCTCCCTCCGTAATGGTAAGGGCAGTGATGTATTTGTTGGTTACCTTGCTCCATGTCTTCGCATCTGTATTGTATTTCTCCAAATAACATCTTAACGTAGGCTGGCAGAAAGTACCGTCATTGACGAATTGCATGGAAACATTTGCCGTGGTATTGTTCACGGTCTTGAAACTCATTCCGTCAACCACCGTCTCTTCTCCACCGGCATCTACAGTAAACGACTGAACGCGAAGGTCTGCAACCGATGGTAACACTTCTACGCTGCATGAATCAAGGATTCTGTTGTAAGCATCGCAAATGAATATCCACGTTTGCTGAGCTCTGGTCGGTTTGTATTTAAACGTCAACTCACATTCCTCATCCACTGGCATGGGGTCGGTAATGTTCATGCTTTCCTTTGAAGGCAATGCCTGTCTGGTATTGGCAAGCAACTTCACGCCTTGTGCGTAAGGTATCGTTCCGTGATTGGTGAATTTCACCTTGATGTTCGATTCCGTACTTTGGTAAAGCTTAACGTCTTCCAATTTTGCCTCAACGTTAGGACGTGTAGGACGGAAGTTCAAACATCCTCTCTGATCTTTATTGAAACCGTTCATACCCGTCTCATCATCCACGGTAAACCATCCGTCTCCTTGTCCACCCCAACCGAAATTGAAGTGATACAAGCCAGTGTTTGAATCGTAACCGTCAAGCACCACGGCGTGGCCATTGGCATTACCAGCATCGTCGTATTGGGTTCCGCCATAGAGCATCGGACTTCCTGCTATCAGACTTTGGTAGATGACTTTCTCCCATCCAGCCTGACTATAGTCCCATTTGCCAACATAATCGTTAGCCAACAAGAACTGGTTTCGCAAAGCTCTTCCCGCCTCATCGGGCTGTCCTCCCGTTGACGAACCGTATGTAAGATAAGAACTGGTACCTACGGCAAACATCAACTTGGCAACGGCATCGTCTTGCGCCGTAGAGCCATGACCAGACATCCTCATGATATTGTAATTAATGAAGGTGCCTCTGGGAAGTGACGTGGTGACGGGGAAGCCATAACTGTATTTAGGAGTGTCATACATCAACGTGTCGGGAACGTCACGATGATAGTAATAGACTATTTGTGAAGCCGCAGTAGCCACACATCCCGTCACAGCCCTACCACCACCATCGGGGTTGGTGGGACAAATATCGTTATATGGCGACGACTGATGCCAATGGGTCTTTAACAATGGCAATACCATTTGCCAATTGGCTTTAAAGCCTTCTACTCCTCTCTTCGCAGCCAGCAAACGTTTCCTGATGCCCATGCGCGCCTTTGTGCTTTGTGGTTGGCTCTGCACCCGTGCAATCTTCTTTGCCCAACTATCGAGCATATCCTTCAAAGGTAAGGGCAGGTCTGCCTCATCATAATTGCCACTCTCCGTATATCCAATAATGGGAACGGTGGAATCGTCACCACTCACAATGACATATCCCTTGCCTTCACCTCGTGAAAACACGTAATAAGGGGCAATTGGCACGTTGTCATCCGTGATGTCATTCACACCCATAAACTCTTGGGCAACATTTCTTGCCTCACTCTTAGTAATGGGGTTTGCACTAACTTGAAGGGCTGCAAACAATGAGAATATCAAAAGGTATAATTTCTTGTTCATAATAACTTGATATTTTTGTGCAAATTTACTGATTAATTCTGGATTATACAAATTGGCAAATCAAAAAGTTCGGATGATTATTTCTGTCAGAGTTATTGTATGGGAATGAGCAACGACAAGTATGGTCACGGTAAAAAGCCAATGGAAGATTCAAATTGTCAATAAAAAGTGATAAAAACTGCTCTCTACGTTGCGATATTTTCCACCAACCTTTCCGTCGGTCAAAAAAAATGCCTGTTTTTTAGTCTTTTCATAACACACTGATAGATAGGACTTTATAAAACCAACCGTATATTTATGCAATCAAAAAACTACTTTTTATGCAGAAATAACATCATTTTTGGGTATTTATAACATATATAGTAGGCTTGCTAACATATAGAGTTACGCTCGTAATGTATATAGTTACGGTCATAATGATATATGTTACGCAAAAAATCGAATGATTTACGTCTCTATAAACATCATTGGGAGTTCGTTAACATCTCCTTTGAGTTTTTTCAAGAATTTTTTTTGTTATAATATTTCAGAATGTTAAATATCAGACGCACATCATTGTTTTGTCCGATTAAGAATAATTAACTCCACCAACTAACATATTTCCGCCAAATCAGCGTATATAATTATGTAAGTACATAAAGATTTTGAACGAGTTTTTCTCGAAAAATATAATAAAGGTATAACAATAAAACGAAACAAATATGAAGAAAACTATCATTACCATCCTGCTTGTCCTCGTCACAATGGCGGGGCAGGCGCAAAGTCCTATTCCCGAATCCATCGTAGATACTTATTGGCGCAATGAGGTAACGGGCGATTGGGAAATTGGATTCACAGAAAGTTGTGCCATCTATGACTGCAAAAT
>AUXO012169253.1_pt1 | contig 48878 bp, 48 predicted proteins | sample 768731 | NCBI WGS metagenome assembly AUXO01 (sample SAMN02715735, study PRJNA202380) | gut metagenome | biome: sheep rumen | host: Ovis aries | place: New Zealand: Palmerston North | reverse complement strand
ACCTAAGCCCTCCAGACCATTTCAAAAATTAAAGTTCTCGACTACGTCTCGAAAATTTTTGAAAAGCCCTTTAGGTAATCCTTCTGTCGAATACTTCGTATTCGTGTGAACTTGGAGTATATCCTATTAATCTTTATTCTTTAATTCTTTATTTTTTATTTCTATATTATACTTTTCCCTAAAAATAGTGAAAAAATAAAGAATAAAAAGATTCTAATTCTTATATATGTTGGAAATAACTCCTAACTGTTTTAAAAATGAAGAAAGAAAAAATAAATATTCCACCAGGCATTAGATTTATTAGTGAATGGAAAAACTTTTTTATTCCTGAACATCCTTGTATCATTAATAAACAAATAACAGGATGTGGGTTTACTGAATTTTGTATAACTTTTCCGGCTAATGTTATTCTTTGTTCTCCAAGAAAAATTTTATTAGAAAATAAAGAAAACCAGCATCCAGAAGTTTTATATGTAAGGAATGAGTTAGAGGCGTCTTTGGCAGTTGATAAAGATCTTTTTTGTGAGGATAGATCTGTTTCTGAGGTTACTACAGAAAACTTTGATAAACTTGAGGTAATGAAAAGTCAAGTTAAACAGTTTACCTTACAACAAAGTCTTAAACATCAACCTGTAAAAATTCTAGTAACTTATGATTCTTTCCGACATGTTAGAGATGCAATTAAAGATCTTTCTAATTACTTTGTTATAGTAGACGAATTCCAAAGTATTTTTACAGACAGTAAATTCAAAAGTAATACAGAGTTAGAATTTTTAAGATATGTTCAGGATCTTCAGAAAGTATGTTTTGTCTCGGCTACCCCAATGATGGATAAGTATTTAGATATGCTTCCTGAATTTAAAGATTTGCCGTATTATGAGTTAGATTGGGCAGAAAAAGATCCAGGTAGAGTTGCAAAACCTATGATCGAAGCGTATCCATGTAAGAGTATTATTCAAGAGGCAGTAAATATCATTAATTCGTACAAAGAAGGAAGATTTGATAAACATATTCTCCCAGATCATACTGTAATAGAAAGTAAAGAGTGTGTTATTTATGTTAATTCTGTAAGAAATATTTGTGATATTGTTAAAAAGGCAGGATTGAAGATTGAGGAAACTAATATTCTGTGTTCTAGGACTCCTGAAAATGAGAGAAAACTTAGGACACTATTTAAACTTCCTAAGGATATTTCAGCAATTGGTAGAATTCCTATAAAAAATGAGCCAAGAAAGATGTTTACTATATGTACTAGAACTGTTTATTTAGGAGCAGATTTTTACAGTCCTTGTGCAAAAACATTTATATTCAGTGATGCTAATATTGATTGTCTAGCTGTTGATATTACTCTGGATTTGCCTCAGATTATGGGAAGGCAGAGACTAATCGAAAATCCTTGGAAAAATTATGCAGATTTATACTTCAAGTCTATTAAACTAACAGAAAGTAATGAAGAATTTATGAACAGGCTTAATGAGAAGATAAATCGAACAAACTCTTTATTAAAGTCATATAGAGAAGTTACGGACAAACATACTCTTGCTGAAACTTATCAGTATGTAGCAAAAACAGCAAACTATAAAGACAATTATATAGCAGTAAATGAACATGCTGGGAAAGACCTTATGCCAGTTTTTAATAATTTAGTTATGGTATCTGAAATGAGATCTTTCGAAATACAACAAATCGATTATAAAGATAGGTTTACTGTATTTTCTGCAATTGAAGGACAGGCATGTAGAATTGAAAGTTATGATAAGATAAATAGTATAATAAAGTCTTTTGATTTGTCTGGAAATTTTGTAAATAAGATGAAATATCTCTGTACTCTTGACTTAAGCGCTGAGGATTGGAGTAAATTAGAAAAGAGAATCCCAATTGAGTTCAGGAATTATTTTAATATTCTAGGCAAAGAAAGAATTAAGTCTCTTAGCTATCAAAAGTCTAAATTAGAGGCTGAGTATGAAAGAGTAAAAGCAAATAAAGAAACTCAGATGACCTTGGAAGATCTAATTTACAGCTCATTTATTCCTGGAGAGAAATATTCAAAGGCATGGATAAAGAGTAAATTAGGAGAGATTTATAATACAGTTGGATATAAACTTACTCCAAAAGCTACTGACCTGGAAAGATATTTTAAAATTAAGGCCGTTAATTATATGGACAAGGTTTCTAAAAAGAAAGAAAACGGGTACAGTATTATTAATAAATTATAAAAAGACGGATTATCGATGAAATTTTCGTTCTTTTTCCTTCTAAAATTTTCCGTCTGAAAGGGCTGGGGGGGCCTTATATATGAATAAAAATAACAACTAAAAACAAAAAAAAATGGAAAAAGATCAATTAAAATCTGTAGCTAGAGTAGCTCTAGCTGGATTGGGTATGGCATTAGTTAGTGCAGCTAATGAGGCTGCGAATACAAACCATTCACTTACTAAAAAGAAACGTAACATAGCTATATGTGCGTTCCTTGGCTCTATATGCCAGGGATTTAGGGAAGTATACTACAACTCCACGAAAAAGGAGCAGTAGTAAGATAAAAAAAAAGGAAGAGCGCTAATTCTCTTTCTTTTTTTTTTGCAATTACACATAAAAAAAAATAAAGAGAGTTTTTAATGACTTCTCTTTATTTTTTTTCATTCAAAGGTGAATACTATAGTGTCAGCGCCCGTTGCAACTCCTGTAATAATGCTAGGGTATGACATTATGACACTTTTCTTCAGATCAAGTATTATATTATCTGCCATAGTGTCATATATACTGTCATTATTGTTATATGCATCTAATAACGATTTTCTTGACCAGCCCAATACTAAGCTAGGAAAAGATATAGTGGCAGAAATTGGTATGGAAGAGCTAGTTCCTATTATCTGAGTAGCTTTTATTCCAGTATAAATTTCATTCATCCAATTTGTCCACTCAACCTCTCCACTTTCCCCATTTGGATCTTTACAGACAGGACACATACTTCTTAGTGTTGCAGATAATAATTTTCCTTCAGTGACAGGACTTGTATATGGAACAGGCGGATTTGTTAAAGTAGTTCCGCTAAAAGTTCCGGCATACTTTATATTATTTTCTATATAATCTGCAAGAGCGTTTACAAAATTGGATAGTAGCTCTGTTGGTGTAGAAGCTGTAACCGTACCATTAAATTTACAAGCGTCTTCAAGCTTTGTCCCCAGTAATGTAGTTGCTTTTTTCATCATAGAATGTTTGTTATATCTGTCGTTACATGAGGAGCTCCAGTAAAAGGACAAATAGGAATTCCACAAAAACCGCCTTCCCCGGTTGCAGTAGCTGTTCCACCATTAGTTTTCAGAGTAGCATTTGATATTGTAACATTATTTCCTCCTCCATTGATGTTTATATCACCTTCGGATTTAATATTTATACTATCTCCTGAATTAACACTAACTGTTCCTGTTGATTGTATGTCTATATTTCCATCTGAATCTATAGTAATCTTTGTTTTCATTTCAGGAACTTCAGAGTCTTTGTATTCAGTATTTTTATCAAATATGCCGATAGTAATTGTTTCTGGAGTTATTGAAATACATTTTCCTGCTGCTCTTATTCCAAGAAAATTATTTTCTTTTAATTTATAATAAGTAAAGTAGGATTTATAAATAGGATCTAAACACTCTAGAATAACTGGATCACCGACTTTTGGTTCATCTAGTTCACAGCTTTTAGGATAAGCCAAAATATTTTCCATAACACCTGGAATATCAACCACTACTTCTCTATATTCTTTTGGTTTAGTAAGTAATTCGTGATTTTCAACTGCAGTTACTACCCCTAAATAATAATTGTTATTCATCTTATTGATTTGTTATGTTGTTATTAATATCGTTATTATCTAGACCATAAATTTTAGAAGTTACTGAAAATCCTAAATGCTTGTCATCAGTTATTCCCTCAGCTCCTTGTCCTGTCCAAAATAATTCGAAACTTCCTATTAAAAAGTTTTTACTAATAAGTTCTGGATTAGCTTCTGAATCTTTATCTGACTTTGTTACTTCTCCTCCTACATAAGTCAGTTCTACAATGTCTCCTGCTCTGTAATTAGGAAAAGTCATGGCCTTTATTTCACCTTCTGAATAAAAACTTGATCCATAAAATCGAGAATTATAACTAGCGGCTTCTACCAAAGAGGAGATATTTTTAGAAAATATGTTATAAGAATCTCTATATACTCTAGTTGATATGTTTTGAGGCATATAACTTGAGTAATCTTTTTTTGTCAAATTTTCTTCAAGATCTTTATTACTTGAGTCCCAAGGATCATAAGGTTGAAGATCTAGAAGATATGACCTGCGCCTATTTGGAAAAGCTGTAAAGAAGCGTGTTTTTCCAATCAAGACTTTTATTTTATTCTCAGACTCTAATGTTGGTTTAGATATGTCCCGAATAAAGAGATTTCCGCTTAAGTTATAGCCAAAAATAGTACTAGCTTTCCAACCAGCAACTATTTTATTACAGAATATATTTCCTGTTTCTCCAATTTGATTTATAGGTAAAGAAGAAAGTTCGGAGATAGGATCTACATCACAGTCATAATTTGGAAAATATGAACTTACTGCATCTTCTACACTGGCGTATGATTGTGAAATAGGCTTAGATATAAAATCATCATTGCCTCTAGAAGTACATATAAATTTAATTACTAAGAAATTATTAAAATGACTTTTAGAAATAATATAAATAGGGATTTCTATAATATTACTACTATCATTATCACTTTTTATTTTAATAGTACCTGTATTTAAATTGGCTATTTTTTCTAGAACACTATCAGTATTACAGTGAATTAGGAGTCTCATACTTCCTTCAGCTACAGATCCGCCAATTGATTCTTTAATAGAAAGAATAGAAATACTAAACCAGTCTTCTGTAGTCCATGGTTCAAAATAAATTGATAAACCATTAACATCTCCGCTAACTTCTCCGCTCATAATCTTGTAATTATTTCGTCAATAGTTTCTTTAGGTAACAAGCTAAGTCGACTCCCCTTCTTAAAAGATGAAAGGGAGGGACTGGCTTGTAGTAAAAGTATTCCTAAGTAATCTTCAGATCCATAAAAGTCGATAGCAACTAGATCAGGTCGGTAATTTGTAGTAACGTTGTATATATACCTGGTCATTCCTGGCTTATGCATTTCTTCTAAAAGCAAAGAATTAAATATGTCTTGATCTTTTATAAAATTAGCTAGCTCTGTTTTATTTGAACTTACGACTTTATTTTGTGTAAACATAACTTAGTTTTTTGGTTTTGTGTTATAACGATCTATCATGTCTTGTTTACCAGCTGCCAAGTTCTTATCGTAATTATCATATACAATATCTTGATCAAACGAGTTAAACGTACCACTAATAAATCTTTCCAACATTTGACTAGTGTATTTTGTAACAGGTCTAAGCTGTAGATTTACTTCACAATATAGTGGAGATAAAGCAGGTGCATTAGATAAATCCTGACCATTCTTATTATCAAATCTAAATTTAGAATTTTCTTTTTGATATGTGTAAGAATTGGCTGGATTCTTGACCATTTGTTTAGAGAAATTAAAACTAGCCGACTCTATTACCAGATTTGTCAAAGAATATTGTGACCCTATTTTTAATTTTAGAGTACCTTTTTGCACTAAGTCAACATCAGTAGAGTTTGCTTTAAAATCTCCAGGAGGTGTATTCCAACCGAGCACACCATCAAATTGCTGTCCTAAAAGGGTTGCAGGAAGTGCCCAGTCAGAGTATTGTCCTGTTACATAAGGAAGAATTTCTTGTACTTGTTCTGTTACAGATCTTAATACAGGCTGACCTTCCGAATTAATAATCCATTTTGGAAAGATAGTAAATTTCATTCCAAGATTATTAAAGGCCAAGTTAGTTCCTCCGTAATAAGAAAATCTAGCACCGTTAAGTATTAAAGAACTGTTAAGATACTCTTCTAAAGTGTCAGCCGTGTTGATTATATTTTCTCTTCCTCCCAAAAATTTTCCTACACTATGCACTCCTTCATCAAGCCATCCTGTAAGAGTTGACATGATTAGGCCATTATTTTGGTCATGAGCTTCATCATCTAATGCTTTAACTGCCTCCTCGCCTCTTTTTATAATCTTTTTAACCATAGGGGCAAACGGCTTAACTTCATTCCACAATTGCTCTACTACATCACCACCTGCCTGTTGATAATTATTACTAACAGTGATATTAAAATCTTCATTAGTAAAACAGGTGCATAAGGGTTCTAGAAAATAGCCACTTACGTCTACACCAGCTATAGATTTATTTAACTCTGCTGAATCATCTCGATCTAGTTTTCCATACGGGTAGTGAAGTAAAGCAGTGCCTGTTCGTAGATCTTGTGTATTATGATGGACCCACTTAAAGACGTTCTGTACTTTAGTTGTTTGTTTTCCATCTACGTCTGCAGTTGTTGTCTTTATTGCCCTTAATGCAGCAGAATTGGCATGAAGAGATACCGCCAACAATCTTGAACTACTAAAGACATTCTGCTGATCATCGTAATACCAGCCACAAAAAGGTTTATTTCTGTCTATATAAGTTTTATTATATCCTGCCATATACAAATCTTTTTACGCATTAAGTTTTCTGTTTTCTCCAGTCATGTGATCCTCGAATAACATCACCTAAAGCAACAAGTGTACTATTTGTTTGATTTAGCTCTACTACTAGCTTTGCGATATTTTTACTATTTGTTTTCTCTCTGTTTTGTATTTCTTGTTCTTTTTTCTTAGCCTCTTCATCGGCCTTGAGAGCTTTAGCTGTTTTAATACCTGCAAGCTTAGCTAAATTTTGTATACTTTGATCACTTCCTCCTCCTTCTGCTGCAGAGAGTTGTTTGTTTACACCTTCTGGTTTAGGAAGGAATAATTTAGATGAGATATCAGTAAGCGATGAAGGATAGAAACCTGTTATTCCTCTAACTTTTTCTTGCCACTCAATATTGCTCATTCCAGAAGGTAATGAACCTGGATGCTGTTGGTAGTAATAGTAGTCATGAAATTCTTTTCCAATACTACTTAGAGGCACAGTATTATAGCTATACGTAGTCTTTGGAATACTCTTTTCAATATTCTCTTTTACTTCATTGATTTTATTACCAGCTGCGTCGACAATTGCTTTAGCAGGACCAGAATTTACTATAGTTTTAACACCACTAATAGTCCAATTAGCAACTTTAGTACCGCCCTCAGCAATAGTTCCGAGTGCACTAGCAGCTAGACTCGGACCAACTCCTTCAACAGCTGCAGAACTATTGGCACGTCGAACTCTTTCTGCAATTTCTTGAGCTCTTGATCTATCATAAGTAGTTTTTTGATCCGTCTTTTTCCCATTAGTGTATTTCCAATTCCAGGCTTTTTGATTCGGATCTACCTTATTCCAGCTTAGACTAAATACAGGAGTCTCAAAATTATCCATCCAAGAAACAGTTTTAGCATTTAATCCTGTTTCTTTTTGCATTTTCTTGAGAGCATTGTGACCGTGTCCTTGATTAAGAAGTATTCCATATCCAGGTGTATAGAGCAAGGCTGAAACTTGTTCTTCAAAAGTAACATCAGGATCAGAGATTTTAGATACAGGTTTTTTACCAGCCTGTACTCTCTTTTCGTTGATATATTTCAAAGTAGCCTCTTTCCAAGCTTTACTGGTCCACTGGGCAATTCCCTCACCAGCACCACCAGGTTGAACAGCAGATTCATTTAGTCCTGATTCAGATAAAAGATTTCCTATAATAGCATCTTGATCATCAGAATTTGTAATGCCACCTCTTAACAGCTCTTGTTTTAGATAGGCGATTTTCTCTTTAGGAGGACTATATTTTCCTTGAGGCAAAACTCCTTGTAATTTTAAATTTTCGGCGGTTTTTTCATCTTGATCTACCGCATTTTTAGCATAAGTTTTTTCAGCCTCACTAGCCATTCTCTTAGCTTCTCTCTTTCTTTCATTCTTCTTTTCTAGCTCAAATAATTCACTGTTTTCTCCAGTATAATTTTTTGCCCAGAAACTAGGATCAGTAGCAGAAGAGTAGCTAGTATTTCCAAGAAGATCTTTATGCAAGTAATCAGTGATTCTATGAGAAAAATCAAGGCTATCTCCTTCATCACCAAGCGGTACAAAATCCTCAAGATCTCCTACTTCTCCGTTTATTCCGGCAGCAGAAAACAAGGATTTTAAATAGGCTACATTAATAGTATAGAGCGGAATTCTTGCCCGGTTTAAATTTTTGTCATTAAATCCTGCAAGAGTTTCTTTTGTGGCTGCATCTACTAAGTGAACATCAAAGCACCTGTTTGCGATGGTTTTACAATTTTCATCAGCGTCAACCATTACTTCCAGTTCTTCTTCAGACACAACATCTCCTATGAATTTTGGAAGATCTTTAATCGCATTCAAAGCCTCTTCGTAATTTATAGCTGCAGCAGTTAAAGGATTTCGAAGAGTTATGTAGTTTTTAACAACATCAATTGCATCCCAAGCTAATAATCCCCATCCTACATAAGGTATAAATCTAGTAGCTGCTTTTGAAGCAAATTTTCCAGCAATTCTTTTAGCAGCGATATTCTGTGCTCTTTTTACTACCGCAGCATCAGTACCCTTCTTTGCTCCGAGTTTCTCTAGTCTTTTAGCAGTAGTAGAAGTCACTCCTTTTAGAGAGCCCTTTTTTATTATATAATATCCTAACAGTGATTTTTCACTAGGAAGATAATCTTGTAGAGCAGTAACAGTACCTATATCACCATAAGTACGAATATAAGCATTAATACCAGCCTCTAAGCCAGCAATAGCAGGATCCTTCTTGTGATTAATAGCCAAGAGTTCCATGAGGGTTATCTTCCTCTTGACAGCATAGAAGTTTTCTAATACAATATTTCCTTCATTAACAGCAGCCTTGATATCCTGCTCATTTAATTTAAAGATAGACATAAGAGCAGATTTATCTACTGTAACAGAACTGCCGTTGTCTTGCTTATTAATGTATTTCCTTAGACGGTCCATACCTTTTGCAAACCCAACTTCATCAATTTTTCCGTTCTTAGCCTGCTTTATTATTGCATCTAGATTTCTCATCTGACGGAAAGAGCTTAATTCTCCTCCTTTCAATTCTTTGCCATCAAGAGATAAATTAAAACTAGATAATCCAGTTCCTGTTATCTTATTTCCTTTTGTCTTTGTAATTAAGTCTCCTGCATACCATTTTCCTGTAATTGGAGAACTTGCACTAGCACTGTCCCATTGAAAAGATATACTATTTCTCCCAGTATCATGTGACCCCATATAACGGTGTATAGATCCATTATCTGAAAATCTTACGACAAATTCATTGCCAGTACTTTCATCTCTGAATCTTAGCTGTCGTCCACCATTTTTATGTTCTTCGTTAGCAACTGGGGTAAGTCCTAGATCTGTAAATAATTTTAACTTATCCTCTCCTAAGAAAGTCTCAATATCAGAAAATCTATTAGCTTTTTCGTTAGGTTTACTAAGAGTTCCTAAATTATTTTTTAACTTATTAGTGATCTCAATTTCCCTACTTGTTTGAGCTTTTCTATTAACCGTATTTCCCTTTTCAACATTTCTAAATCTCTTACTTTCTGAAGAATTATCAAGATCTTCGAAATCTTTTTTATAAGATTGATCTAAGCTAATTTTTCCTATGGCACTAGATCCTCCAAAAGCAATGGACATTATGTTTCCTAGGTATCCAGCTAGCTCCCCTATGGCTCCAACAAAATTATTTTCTTTTATGTAGCGACCGACATTAGGTGCTGGGAAATTTTTTATAGCCTGACTTCTTTCACTAAATTTATCTTTGAAGTAGTCTTTCATTTGTTCCCAGAGACCATAATTCTGGCTATCACCTATAATAATTCTCTTGAGAACAGTTCCTATTGTATCTCCTCTGTAGGGATTACCTCCAAAGGCTTTAACCATTTGTGCTCCAACAGGCCCTAGTTTTTTGTCTACTTCACTAGTAAACTTGTCTTTATTGAACGAAACTTTACCACCTCTTAGTGAGAATCCGAAATGCTCTGCAGTACCTTCTAAGAAATTTTCAACCTTTCTCATAGTCTGCATTAAGGCTTTCCAGTTTCTAATAAACAAGTGAAAGCCCATAAACATAAAGAGCATTTTAAGAGGGTTTACTAGAGTGCTTCCTATCGTTCTTGGATTTAGAATCTTGGTGACAGATTTACTAATGCCCTCTAGTTTCCTCATCATCTTATTCTCACTACGAATAAGATTGTCCTCTCTTTTTTCGTATTCGCGATTTCTAACTACTGCCTGTTGCTGTTGTCGTGCATAAGAGTTAGCTAACCAGACTTTGAATTTTTCTGCGCTATCATTATTACTTTTTCTAAATGCTAGCTCTCTGCCCATTACAGGTCCGCCATAACCGCCTGCAACCACATTATTAGTGGTATTATTATTAGTAGTATTGTGTATAACTACATTTTGTTTAGTTACCTGTTGGTTCCGGGCAGTTGAAGTTTGAAAACGGGGCTTTCCCATTCCATATCGATTTAGAATAGTTTGAGTCCTCGGATCAACTGTCTGCGGTATTCCCATATCCCTACTATCGTCAACAGCAGCTAATTGTGCACCTTGAGTCAGTATTGCATTTTGCTGCTGTTCCATTCCCATAATAGTTCTTTGCTGGTCGAGATTTTGTTTTCTTTCTGCCTGAATAGCCATGAATTGATTCTGAGCTTTTTGCATTAACTCAAACTCATTACCATTTCGAATTCCAGTCTGATCTATTTGTCGCGTTCTCTTATCTAAACTCTTATCTGCCATACATATAAAATCTATTTATTATATCGTTAAGAAGTTAGGGTTGTTTATTATTCCCGAGATCTTCTACATCTTCCCCAACAAGTAAATTATTTGCTCTGATATTGTTTTCATCATTACCCATAGGAATCGAAGGGAAGTCCGGATCTCCTCCAGCACTCTTAACAAAGTCGTCGTAACATTTTCTAAGTTCCTCTAATGACCGTAAAGAGTAGTTCTCAATATTATCGCATTTTAAAATCTTATTTAAATAAAATTTTAGATTGATCAATCGGGCAGTTGTTATAGAGGTCTCGAAAAAAGTCGACAACAAGCGAATCTACACTCATTGTCACTACACCCCTCCTTCCTTCTTTTACACAATTAGGGCAAGTAACTTCAATTCCTTCTAGTCTGTCAAAGTATAGTTCATATAAAGCCATTAATAGTGTTATATCACTATGTGTCGCTCCGAGAATATCTTTTTCTATTTGATTACCTGCTACTTTGAAGTTCTTAATCAATGAGATAATTTTGATCATTTTAAGGTCATCTACTGTTCTATACCGCAAGTATGTGTTAAATACATCAAGAAACTCTCTAACAGTAGGAATAATAGTCTCATAAGCTCTTTCACCTAATCGGATTTGAGCTCCTTCCATTATTTTTGAATCAATCTGTTTGAAGTGAATATCTTTTTCCAGATTGATTTTCTTTTTTATCTCTTTCCCACACTCCGGACATTTAACTGTTAAGGTGTATGTCGTTTGATCTTCATTTACAGTAATTAACTTTTTAAGAAATATAAGAAAATCAATATCCATTACATAACAGTCATAGATTTTTGGATCCTCCTGGGCAAGAAACTTTATATCATACAAATATTTTTCTAGAGGATCTTTAGGGCAATTCTCACTATACTTATTTATCTCTAGAAAAGTCATAGGAGAAACGCTAACAGAAGTGAAAGGATATTTGTATCCTCCACTAGGTAATTGTGTTGTTAATATTTCCATAATATTTATAAGTATTGTTTTTTTTTATCAAAAATAAGGAAGGAGTATGAAGAAAAAAGAAAAAGAAGAGAAATAGCGAAATTCCGTCTTCTTTTTCATTAATTTATTAAAGATTATTAAAATCTCTAGTATAGTGCTCAAATCGCAGTGTTACCTGTACATCTGCACGATCGCCGCCATCTGTTTCAACACCACTCTCATCAAAAGTTCCATCATCAAGAACACAGTTCCAGAGAGTGATAGTTCTAACTGGTTGACGACCTGAGTTAAGCAAGTACAATTGTGCATCAGCTACTACATCTGCCTTTCTGAAATTATACTTAGTTTCAGGATCTGCAATCTTATTTCTCCAGTCATTTACGAAATAAGTTATGGCCTGGTCTTCACGATCTACAAATCCCAAAGAAACAGAACCAGAAGTATCTTGACCAGTTTTTTGTATAATGGTATAATTTCCTCTCATTCTTTTCTCAAAACCATTTACAGCACCACTAATACTAAGATTAAAGTTGTTTAATCTACGCTGGAAGATATCATCACCAGGATAGTAGACAATTTTAGGAGCAGATATAAATTTGAACTCCCACTTGTCGGTGGTAAGAAATTCCTTATTATCCTCACGATATGAAGTTGCATAATCAACGAATTTCATATAACCATCACCGCCCCTGACAAGATTAGGTACTAAATTACTAAGGTTTGCCATTTTATTTATTTATGTTTAAAGTTATATTAAGAATTACATCTTTATCCACCAACATTGAGTTAGTCGATGTGGATAGTTCAATGTTAAGAGTATTATTTTTCGTATCCGGAGAAAAGTTTAAGATTTTAATAGACTTAACCAGACTAAAGCTATTTTCAACTTCGAAAAGAGTGTCTGTTATCAATTGTCTCATTTTTCCCAATATCTTTTCCCCAATGAGAAGATTTTTCTTTTTTAAAATCTCTCTAGTAATCTTTCCTATAATAAATCTCAAGAAAATAGAAGACTGTTTATTATTTCCTTCAAAGTATTTTTTATAATAGTACTTTTGTCCATTGAAAACTAAGAAATTACTTCTAAATTTCTCTAATACCGATTCAATAGGTTCTGGTTGATACGGATTATTAACAGGAGGATTATAAAGAATACTGCTTACATCTCCAGAATAGTTTCCAGTCAGTATACCATCTAAAAATATACAATAACCAGGATATTCTACTCTATATGTTGCTGTATAAATAGATCTAAAGAAGTATATTAATCTATTTTCATTGTCATTATAATTATAGATATAATCTCCTCCATAAATCGCCTCTCCAATCGTTTTTTGGTCAGTAATTTCTTTCAGTTCCTTGTTCTCATTAGATAAATAATATCCGCTATTATAGTCGTAGTCAATCTTATTCCATTTAAATACTCCAACAGTCTTATGTTCTATCTGAATAACTATAGACTCGTTTGGACTTAATAAGAAATCTTGAACTAAACTATCACCAACAAGTCCGGCTGTCCTTTTAGGGGCCATTATTTTCTGATCATGAGCAGACTTATTCTTAAACTTCAAACTAAAACCGTCTGGAAAATAAGTAGTCCAATCATTCCCTGTTATATTTTGTGAAAATTCATCTATTTGAACATAACTATTAGGTGGACAGTCTTCAGAGAATATTATAGTTCTAATATTTTCATCCATCTGAGCAGTATCTCGGTTGTAGAGCAGTTTATCCGTTTGATGAATTTCTTTTATTTCACCAGCTGAGAAATAATTATCAGTATTGTTTGAAATATGATAAATAGTATCATTGGCAAAATTATCAGCTAAATCCAAGACATCATTAACCTCTACATACTTGTACTTACTATCCCGATTTTGAATTAAGGCCTGGAAATTCCCTTCTTTCGCATAATTTAGAATAGTCTCGTATTCACTATAATGAGAAGAGTCGATTGAGAGTCCTGCTACATAATCTTGAATATTTGGTATGAGTAGAAAGTCCACTTTTGTTCTTTCATTATCCACATCAAACATTGTTTTTAAAGCATTCATCCAGTCTCGATTACTGTACTGCTTAGTATACTTTCCTCTGGACATATAAAAAGTACCAGTCTTTATACTTTCAACTGATCCAAGTAATTTTATATGAACTAATTTAGAGGATTTATTAATTAGATAATCTAGCCTTTCAGTTCCTGGTTCTGGAATAAAACTTCCTTGAAAAGTCTCTGAATAGTCGTATCTAGATATAGTAATAGAGTACTTGTTATCTTCAATTTCGTCAACTTGAATTTTTATTATTCCGGCCTCGTCAAATTCAGAAGTTCCGCCTATTGTCTTGCTCCAAAAACCTACACCATTTAAGTTAGGAAGAGATTTGTATAAGATAGCCTGAGATATTTCATAATCCGGCTCTATCTTTATACTATCAAAAGTATTGTATCCTAAATCAATAAACTCTTTTCCACAAATAATTAAGTCTTCTCCATCCCAAAAAGTAGTAAGTTTTTCGCCCGGATAAGATGACGTATCTATTTTTGTTTTAATCTCATCTAAAGCCGTTGTTGAAGTTGAGGAAGTTATCTGATAAAGCGTAGTAGTACCTGCTGTAATACTAGGGTGATCTGCATTAAAAATATAGAAACAGTTCTTAGTATTTGTATCTAAAAAAGCGAGACTACCTTCAGACATATTTTCAGATACTTTCGAAAGTCTCAAGGCCAGGGTTTTTCTTCCAGTCCTTATCTCTTCAGGATTAATATTTTCTAGCGAGATAGTAGGAACATCTGGATAAGAGAACGTTCCTAACCCTTTCTTATTTAAATATTCTGGGTGAATGTAATCAATTAAGTCGCCTTCTGGTATAAACAGTGTGCTTCTATTATCTAGAGAAACTGAATCATCAATCCTTGCCATGTTCTGTGGTAAGTCTGATTCTAGAACAAATCCAAACACACCCGAATAAACCCATACTTTTTCTCCTAACTTGATACAAATATTATTAGAAGTCTTTATAGTTTTAAATTGGTCGAGCTTATCTTCAGCTACTGCCTCTCCTTTAAAAACTACACCAGGATTAATAACCTCTTCCCAATTTTCTCCTACTAGTCTTTTATAACAAACGCCCTCAGAATAATTATCACCATTTCTAAAAACACTTATAGACATATTAGGAGTCTCTTTCCACTCTTCAAAATATGTGATGTATTCGTCTGTAGGAGAAAAGAGAGTATAAGGCTCTAGTATTTCGTAGCTAGAGTAATCAATATATCCCTCATCCTCTATAAAAGCTTTAGATTTTGTTGAAGAAAATGGTTTAAACAAGTACAGTGCTACATTTCTATAAGATTCTAGTATTCGCTTTAAGTAAATATAGTCATCAAAGTCTTTAGAGAACAAAGCATTAAGTTCTGAAACGTTACTTATTACAACTGGAGTTTCGTAAGACATTGAGGAATTGACTACCTCTGCTAGAATCATGTATTTATCTACAGCTGCTGTACGATAATTTATTTTTGTATTACCTAATTTTATATACATAACTCCTCCTTATCCTGCGATACCTTCCTCGGCTTCTTCTTTTGTAGCACTATTTGAAGGTTTGCTTATAATGTTTTCAGGTTCTGTTTTATTATTAGATTTTCCCTCTATATTACCGTTTACTGTTTCCCCTGCAACTGGAGTATTATTAACATCATTACTTCCTTCTATTACATCAGGTTGGTGACTAACTCCGCCGTATTTTGTATCAATTACATTTACTGGCGGAACATACTTATCTGGATTCTCTCCTACTACACTAAAAATTAAAGTTAAATCTCCTGTGCCAGCAGTATCAACATCTCCAGCATAAGTTTCTGTATAATCTTTTAATACGCACAATAGATCAAACGATTTTATGGTTGAATATTGTGCCGTCATTAAATAAATTCTAATTCTAAACGTAATATTTTTATAAAGGGCGACACAGTGACAGGTTTTATCAACATATGTCGGAGCTATTGGATAATTTACGCTCGTTCCTTCATAGTAGTATTTGTCGTGAGGAATAGAGTTATATACAGAAACCTCAGAAACTGTTCTAAAATACCATTTCCAGGAGAAGTACATATCATCCGCAATAGAAATCCTTAGCTCGTTAGTAAGTTCACTAGATACTGGATAAACAATTTCCCCATCATAAAGTCCCACTGATTTCGTGTTCATTTTAGACAGAGTCATATCAAATCCAGTAAAAGGAATCCATTCGCTATATCCAGTATTAACTCCGTGCTTTTTCTGATTTATTAGATTAATTTCTTCAATGGCAGGAAGATAACTGAAACCACCATTCATTTGCTCATTGACAAAGGGTTCTATCAATATCTCCCAATAATTTGTTACAGAAAGTGTCTGAGCTCTAAATTCGTTTTTATCAGTTGTACCAAATTTTCCTGGTGTTGTAATATATGGACTTTCTCTAAGAATTTTTTGTAAGTCTTCAAAGGTTGACGGAATAGCATTTTTATTATCTGTAGCATCCAATTTACATAGATCCAAAAGAGTAGTTTGAATACCCTCTGAATACATGTAGTTATTTGCAAAATTAATAAACTCTCCATTATAATCTTCTACAGCTGTTTCAACTGGAAGATCTGTCAACGGGGAATTTAAAATAAGGGTTGCTGGCAGACCTGTAATAAGACTTTTTCTTCCGTTTGCATTGTCGTAATTCTCAGTTGGTACTTTTGTTCTTTGACCAGACGAACTCATTGTCGTTTTAGGTCGGTTTTTTGCAGATAAGTTACCAGCTAAAGAATCAATCATAGATGATATTGAATTACTTACAACTGTCTGTAAAGCATTTGTATCATTGATTAATACAGCAGCCGATTTTAGAGAATTAGTAATCCTTCTTATAACTCCTTTAGGTCCAGCACTTGCAGTTCCTGGTAATCGTCCTGGTTCTTGCTCTAATAATCTCTTGCCTAGATCAATTGAATATGCAGCAGCTCTTAATGCAGTTTTAATCATTTGGTGTCTTAAATCTCCCCTTAATTGAGAAGCATCTGCCAAATTTTCTAAGCCGAACCGTACATAATCCATTCCGTTTAGAGATATATTTCCAGAAGTTAATTGAGAGACTACACTATTTAAAGTTGCTGAGCTTCCTAAATTTGGCCAGCGACTATTAGGCAATTTATAAGATGGTACTATTTTAGTCTCAGGATGCTTTTTCTGTTTTTCTGCAATCTTATCTTTTTTCTGTTTATCTCCAATCTCACTAATTTTGTTATTAGAGAGACTAGAAGATTCCCACATAGCGACTTCTGATATTCGAACTGCCTCTTTTAATTTTTCTAAGAAAGTAAGATATCTGTTTCTATTTTTCTCATCAGCATCTGGAACCCCTTCGGTCACAGGCTGTAAGAAATAGGCTGTAAGAATTCCAGATAATTTCTTTGCAAGTCCCGAAGTTCCGTCCTCACTAATATCATTAAAGAGTTTGATAACTTGAGAAAATGCTTCGTCTGCAGAAAGATTTTCCGTATTTTCTAGAGCAGTTTTAATTTTAGTTAAGTTCTCATCATATGGTCTAATGAGAATACTTTGAACAAGACTCTCTATTTTACTAGCCACCTCTAGTTCACTAACATCATTTCTAAGATCTTTGACGATACTATTTATGTCAAGTTTAGAAATAGAAGTGTCGAGATTTTTTACGGTCTCAGGGGTGTCTAATTTTTTTACAAGATTATTAAGTGCAGTAACTTTCTCATCAGCTTGTAATTCATAAACCCCAGTTGCCAGACTATCTATCTTACTTTCAACATTTAAAGGAGACTTGGTCTTATTTAATTCCTTAACTAATTTATTAACTTCAAGCTCTTCTACCTGATTATTTAATGATGATATTTCTTGAGTATTGCTACTAGGAACACCTTCAATAAATTTATCAAGCTCTGAGACAGTACTCCCCAGATTTCCAGATAGAGAAGTAATTGAACTATTTAACTCGGCAATAGGGCTTACTTCAAGATGTGCGCTAGAATTATCAAGTGATGTAGGTGAATTTCCCTGATTATTAGCTAGATTTGAGATATTAGAGTCTAGTTTTGATACTTCATTATTTTGATTAGCTGATTTTCTTACTATAGTTTTATCAAGTTCTAAATCAGCAACTAAGCCTTGTAGATTTTCAACTTTATCTGATAGCTTATCTACTTTTGTATTTACTTCTAGCTTCTCAATATTATCATTAGACTTTATCTTATCGCTAACATTATTTAACTTAGCTACTGCACTGTCTAATGATACTTCTTCTGGGATTTTAAGATTTGCTACACTATTATCCAGCTCTACTTTATTATCAGCCGAAAGAGTTACAATAGAGTCGTTTAAAGAGGTGACTTTATTTTCGTCTGTAAGATTAGCCACACTATTATCTAGCTCTACTTTATTATCGGCTGTAAGAGTTGCAATAGAATCATTTAAAGAAGTGACTTTATTTTCTTCTTTAAGATTGGCCACACTATTATCCAGAGACTGTATATTATTTCCTTCATTTTTGGCTCCTGGAATTATAGTGTTGTTTAATTTTTCTACAAAAGCTGCTTTAGAATTTGGGAGTTCAGAAATATTATTGTTTAGAGAAGAAGCGTTTTGTGAATTTTCTAGTATTTCTACACTATCATCTAACTTCTCTATTTCTGGAAACCTGGCTTTATCCATCCTTCCAGCGACCTCTAGTACCCTGTCATCAAGCTTTGTGTGCTCGTCTTGAACTTTTTTTATTTCGCCCAGATATTTAGACAGTGCCCCAATTTCTTCAGGTCTTGTTAATTGCTCTGACCCTGGTATTTTATTTTGTTTCAGTATGTTGTTCGCCATATTGTTATTCATCTAAAGTTTCTATAATGCTAGATAAGGTATACTGATATAAAACTTTTGCAGCCTCAGAGAAAGCTTGTTTTTGTACAATTTTAAAACGGTAAGTTCTTTTGTCTCTGGTATACTGAAGCTCATCACCTACTTGTAAAGAATCATCATCGGTCACTGTCTGTATCATATCCCGGTTTCGATTCCATACATCCTTCATATCATTATTGTCAATAATTAGTTTAGTAGTGAATTGTTCGTAGTCATTTTCAAGAGTACTGTCTGAAGAATACGATCCTCCAAATACATTTTTCCACTTACTATTATCTTTTGGACGTAATACAACAAAATCAGTCCCTCTCAGTGCCATTTGAAACTTAATTGCTTTGGCACCAATAGAATAAAGTTTATTTGCCTGGTCTAAAAGTTTAGAGGCCATATTTTCTGACATAATCCTTACAATTTAAAATTATTATTTACTATCATTATCTACGATAGTAACAAAACCTTCGTTAGCAATAATTTTCTTTAGAACTTTAAAGAAAGTAGCTTCAGTTATAGGCTTGTTAGTAGACATTACATAAACATCATACTCCAAATCTACTGATGTTCTAACTTCGGGCTGACTGAATCTGATGACGTCTGAAATTTCATATTGATTATACTCTAGATCTAGTGGAAAATAAATTTTAAATCTTTTAAGATCTTTAGTCACACTAATAGAGTCTTTTGAAATTTCTGGTACTATTTCATAATCTGCAATTTTCTGTCCCTCTAGTTTTCTTTCAAAGGGATTGCTTTTGTTGCTGTTATTTCTTAAGATTATCATACGAATATATTAAATTTGATTTTTGTTAAAAATAGTTTGTTAATTAAAAGTTCAAACTCTTTAATAGAATCTAGAACATAAGAGTAAACTATTGTATCACCAGTATCAGTTCTATTAATCTTCAGCCTCATTGGATTATAAAAGCTGCTGTCAATTTTTTCTACTACACTGTTAGTTTTCTTAGTATTTGGAACCGTTACAACAAACCGCCCATTAATTAGTGTAATATTATAGAGTGCAGACTTATCACCAACTGTATAATTAACGTTTTCTGCATAACGAAGTTTCTTAAGTTCTTTTTCTAAGAACGAATTTCCATACTCACTTCTAGATTTTTTCAGTCCGAGTTTAGTTAGTTCAATAGATGCAGTTGCCTCTATAGTACTTTTTATCAAACCTATTGCTGCTGCAGCTCCTGCTTTTTTCCAATTGTAGCCTTTCCGAGACTCATCAATTATATACTGCCCTGTTCGCCCGAGTATCCTGGCTACATCACTTTTTGATAACTCGGGCACACTAAAATTTTTCTGGTCAGTATTGTTTGTAGTATTTTCAGCAGCCTCTTTTAATCGATTTAAGACAATAGCATTCTCATTCATTAAATTTATTTTAGTTTGTAATTCCTGAGAAAGCTCCATGATAAAGTTAACGATCACATTATAATTAGTAAATGTAATATCAACAGCATAAGAATTTACTGCATGATTAATTAATTTAGAATTATAATTAACGCCGAAATATTTTTGTGCGTAGTAGTCCAGAACTTTAGAACAAGTATCTATTTCAGAGTTACTCATTCCAAAAGTATACATGGTAACTTTATCATTCTGAATTGCAATATTGATCTTATAGTCGCTTACATTTCTATCATTAAAGCTAAATTTTTCGTCCATAGTTGCCCTGTGTCCTATAGATTCTCCAACACTTAGGCCAGCAACTCTATACATTCCAAACTGTCTTCTAATTCCTCTATCAATTTCTTGGAATTTTATAGACTTCATTGGTTTATGAATATAGTTTTGGAAAAATTTCAACATTATACCTGAAGCAAGTCCTACTTTAGTTCCTTGTATACTTCCATCAAGCATACCACCAAAAGTAGAAGAATCATCGCTAAAATGACCGTGTACACCTCCTACAAGGGCTCCTATACCTGACCCCCATGTTACCCCTTTTCCAATATTATGGAGTAAACTAGGCAGCTCCTCTACATCTTTTTGGCCTGTAAAATGTCCTTCCGGTATAGTAAAGGTTTTTCTTTTTATTCTAAAACTTTTTGTCATACAATTTTATTTTTTAATGATAGTTTTAAGAATTCTTTTGGCAGCAGAATCTATCTTTGCTCCAAACTTTCCGGCTTTTTCTGGATTAATTTTATTAGCTAGTTTTTCCGAACCAAATAGTTGATCTGCTTTATTAACGATAGTCTTTGTTACAGGATTACTATCTACTCCCTTCTCTACTACCGCCGCTGCTGCATCTCCTGCAAATGGAACTGGAGCTCCCGTTACAACAGGTAGTCCCCATCTAGTTCCTTCTACTAGAGTATTACGAATAGGGGCTTTTACGATATCTTTGGCAAATCCAGCCCCTGCTTTTGCAACCGTCTCTGCAGGTCTATTTCTTAAATTATTTCCTATTGTTTTTACTTTATTTATTGTATTAGTGGAATTTGAAACAATATTCTTTTTAGCTGCTAAATCTAATGGTTTTCCTGGATTTGTAATCTTATATTTTAGAACTCCAAGATTATTTAGTCCATTTTTAGCAGTAAGATTTATTTTTGCAGGAAAAGACCTTTTAGGTTGTTTATCGTTATGCCAAATATTATCAAGGCTAACGAAATTTTTCTGTCTAGGTATTCTCATATATCCTACTATAAATTATTTAAAGTAACAACTCACCGCCCCAACCTGATTGAAGTCTGTCCTGATCACATCTACTTCTAAGTTCTTGATAGGCAGAGTCTACATTACCTAAAACATCAATAGACATTCCTGGTAATATCATACTAGACTTCATTTGACGAATATAATCGAGTAAATGACATAAACAAAGGTCTAGGAATTGATCTCCCTGAACACCTTGCTCGACGTTCATCCAATATATTGCTGCCTTTTCACTTTCAGTATTAAATGTTTTGTCAGGAAGAAAATCGGGAATTATAGGTCTAGAGCAAATACCTCTTACATAAAATTCTTCATCAGATGGCATATCTCCTAGGAAAACATAAGGTCGTCTGTACTCCGAAAAATGAGAGTAAGCTCCGGGAACTGGGAATGAACCGATATTTCTCCATTGAGGAATACTATTTGGTACAAGAATTATTTGATCTTCTGAAATATGACAATCAAGCCAGAGAGTGAAATTTGACTTTATCTCATAAAATCCTTCCATTCCGTAACAAGTACCCATCTGATGCTTATTCATCTTCATCTCAAGGATTAATGGATTACTTCTTTCAAATTCCCGTAATGCGTTTTTTATTATTTCTAAAAGAATTTCATCTCCGCTCAAGTTGTTGTTAATATTTAAAATTTCGTCTAAAGACTCTAGTGCAATAAGTGCAGATCGAATAAAGATCTTCTTTTTAAGGTCAGACAGCAATGTTTTTTCCATATAAATAAATTTTTTTTTACACCATTCTTATATATAAGAAGAAACATTAAAAATAATTTAAAACAATGAATATACGTAGAAAAGTTTTTAGTTCTATTTCAGAAACAGAAGAAAGAGCTTTTAGTGAAGGATATCGGCTAGGCAGGAAAATGTTTGCTGAAAATAACCAAGCGCCGTACCTCACCGACCCAGATCGACACATCAACCCAGATCGAGAACGATATACTAAAAAGATTTTGGGGATGTTCAGCCCAGAAGGTAGGGAAAAAGTGAGCCAGAGAGCACAGAGGGATTCCGAGTTGCTGACCAATAGCTTAAGAGAGGAGGCAAGACGAGAAGTAATGACCGGTCGCCAATCAACAAAAGCCAAAGAATTGATAGATTCTTGTGGCTCTGAACTTTATGAGCAAGTGTTGGATTCTCAAAGAGACCTCATGCACCGTCAACTAGAATTGAGGAAAAGAGCAACGGCAATGAAGGAAGCGGCAAAGCTTAGAGATGTGGCAATGGAGGAAAGAGCGGCAAAGATAAAAGCAACAATAGCAAAAGCAAAAGCTATGTTTAAAAAATAGAAAAGCGGAAACGGAGGAAGTGCCGGAAGCTAAAATACCAAAAACCAACTATTAGATAAAGATTGGTGAGAAAGATTCTAAAGGATTATAAATAAAATTTTAAAATAATATGAATATACGTAGAAAAGTTTTTAGTTCTATTTCAGAAAATGATATTATTTCAGAAATAGAAGAAAGAGCCTTTGCAGAAGGATATGCACAAGGATATGATGCAGGAGATGTTGCACGTTACGAGCAAGAACAGGCCACAAGAAGGAAGAGAAGAATAGGTGGTCATGTTATGGGTGCGCTTGGTACTGTCGGTTTGGCCGCGAATGGCATTGGATATGGTATGATAAGCAAAGGTGAAAAAAACATGATTAATCTGTTAAAACACGATCCTGAGTACCTGATGGCAACTAAAGAGGCGCAGGAGGAAGCAATGAATGGGATAAAGAAGGGCGCTAGACTAGGTAAACTCGTTCCCGCTGGTTTAGGTTTAGGTGCTGCTGCTTTAACTGCAGGCGGTCTTTATAGAATTAATAAAGCTAAGAATAAAAAGCAGTCTTTTGAAGAGTGGGCGGCTGAGAAGAAAGAAAAGAATAATAATGAATAAAAAAGAGGAGTAGGAATTATTTAATATTTTTCCTACTCTCTTCTTTTTTTTTTTATTCGGCGCTGGAAATATCCATGCCTACATCAAACGCCCTATTAAGTACATTTATATATTTAAGCGATCGTTGATATCTAACATTAATTACAACATTCACTTTGTTCTGTCTAGCAAGGGCCTCGTCATAATCACAGAATATCTGATAATCATCTACAGAATATCTATAGGCCAGTATAACAGTTTTAAAGAAATAATCAATAACTTCTCTAATATCATTACAGAGCTTATCAGTTATTTTTCTTCCAATAAACTGCTTTAATAAAACAGGACAGGACTTTGAAATACGAATTTGTAATCTTGCATTTCCATCATCGCTCAGAATATTATTTTCAGTCTGCTTAGTGTAGTTATCATTCATTATCCAAGAATTGGCCTGAATGTCCCAAACAGCAGTATTTACTTTTTTCGTTAATAACAGCTGTCTAGTCTTCTTATTAAACTCACAAACAGGCGACTGATACTGAACTAGACCGCCGCCTTGACCAAATAATCCACGGAACTCTTCATTATTTCTGCGATTTCTTGCCACGCTCTCCCAGTAAAGAACACTATTTGATACATAATATTCCCAACCTAAAGTACTTGAATCCAAATCCCACGGAGCAGATGCATATAATTTGCAAGAATTTTGAGACAGCTTAGATATAGAGTTTCCAATAGTTAGATAATTAGTACTACGAACAGTGCTTATTGGATAAAAATAGTTACTATTTATAGCTAAATTTGCCAAATAACTCTGAAAAGAAGGAGTGGTATTTCCTAAATCAGTCAAGCCTTCAGTAACATAAACTTCATCCTGCTCTAACAAATCAACTGCATCAAGAAGATCTGTATCATTGGCTTTAAGAATCATATACTGAGTTGGATCTATCTTTAAATCGCAATATATTTGATCCTCACCATTAGTTACATACAGATAATACGTACCATTAACATTTGCTACAGTACTTCCAACAACAAATGTCGCTTTAACTTCGTCTGTAACCTGATAGAGTTCTTCCATCGATGACTTTGTAATATCTGCAGTAGATTTTCCACTAGGTAAGACATCTATTCTCATCCATGTAGCGTTATCAGAGCTATAGTTTGAGTAATTAATTCCAAGTTCGTGAAGATCTTTTGGAAGATTAAACTCAATCATGCTCATCTGTTTCTGCAATTCATCCACAGTAATGTCTCCACGACCAGCGATATTACCTACATTAAAGAATAAAACTTCTCCACTAAGGCTAGGATCATAGATTGCAATCTCAAAAAAGTCGCGCTCTTTAACTTGTGATGTTACTTCATTATTCCCACCCTTCGTAAATGTATCAAGTACTTCTTTGATTGGAGTTACAGAAGATTGCCCTGTTGAAGTCAATTCTGTAAGAGTGCCAAGATTATTTGGTACTACTGCATCATGGTTAAATCTACGAATTCTAACTCTAAGATCACTTGCTGAATTATACTTGTTAATAGCATAATAATTAGGAACCTCAAAGTTATTTAATGAATTTGGATCTATAACATTTAGAGCACCTGCATTATTTACCTTATCCTGTAAATATTCCGTAATTACAGACTGACTAGGCTCTGACCAATCTGGTTCACAGAATACCAAATAACAAACGCCATTAGGGCATCTTTCATCTGTAGTATCAATAATAGAACTTGCTGTATAAGCCTCTTCAAACTTTACAGACTTAATATTACTTGATGTCGCAGGAACTTCATTTGCATCTGTAGCTTCTACATCAGAATAGAATTTGTAAGATGGTGAGAAGAATACAGAAGAGTCGTTTAAAACCTTTACTAACTCTGGTAAGTTATTAACGGCAATATCATACTGTGGGCCTTCATCTGTTACTCGATTACCTACAATACCTATTCCTTCTATATTCATGGACCAGCCGTCAGTAGTATGAACAGCCGAGTCACCATCAAAATCTACTACAATTTTAAAAGGATTGATCTTTTTAAGAATAACTCCATCCTTTACTAAATATGTATTATAGTCACTTTTTTCAGCTGACTTAACAAAATTAACTCCTCTGCTTTTTCCTGCTCGTACTACAAGTAAAGTATTAGATCCAGCCAGTCTATAAGCATTAGACCACATTAAGGCTGGCAGAGTTGGATCACCTCCGTCCTTGCAATCATATAGAGCATTTAAACTATTTATGTAGTCTTCTGTTATGTTTTGTGATGCAAATACAGATCTAAATTCCTTTTGTCCAGATATTAAAGTAGGAGTAGAAGGACCTGCATCAGCAAAAATAACACATCCGATAATTAAATCCTCACCAGTAGTGGGATTAAGAGTAGCGGCTCTAACTTCTTCTTGAACTTTTACATAAGGTTCAAGGGTTTCTGTCCATTGTGCCATATATTATTTACTAACTTTATATTATAATTAATTTTAACCAACTTCTACTAGATAAACTGGGTACCCGCTTCTTATAAAATATTCAGCAATTCCAGTAATCAGCCCGGCATCTGCAGTAGAATCTGATATTGATGCAATAGAAATTTCATTAAACTTATCTTTCATATCTTGTCTAACTACACTAGAATTAGGCAATCGTGAAATCATAGTACTAGAAATTTCTTTTAATTTTGGATCCTTAATAGTATTTACCAATATTTTAAGATCTCCGTTTACTCTAGTTACTGAAATGCATACCTTCAGTCTTCTGCGACTTGCATTCTTAGAGTCTCTTGTGAACTGTTCACCTTCTTTAAATCCAGACTTTTTAAGATTATCAATTACTGTTTTAAATAAGCGATTATCTAGTGTATTTCTCCTATTTATTTTAGCGCTAACATCCTTGATTCCCTCTGCCAAAACTCCTAAAGCTGCTCCAACAACAGCACCAGTAAGTGCCCCAGAAACGGATCTTTGTCCCCAACTAAAACCTTCTGGGCCTGGAGAAAAGCCTAAATACTTAACTAGTCTGTCTGATTTAACCAGTCCGCCTAAAGCTCCTCCAACAGATGCACCAGAAGTTAGTCCTCCTATCGCAGAATCTAAGTATCCAAAATTTTTCTGTCTAAACTGTATCATAACATTTATCGTTTATTATAATAGTAAAGAGACTTTATTGGGTTGTTTCTCTTTACATTTTTGACATTTTCATTTGTCTGTTCGTTGTCTTCGGCTGCTTTTAAAGTTTTATCAACGTTTCCGAGAGACTCAGCTAACTCATTCATGGCAGCTATCTGTCGATCACTAGACTCTTTTGTCAGCTGATTTCTCTTTAATGATAACCCGACGGATGTAGCACTTAGTCCTATAGATGTTAATGGAAGTAGAGGAGACTCCTTTAGTTTTTTAAGCGAGGACAATCCTTTATTCGTATAACATTTTTGTCTAAGTATTAACATGACTATATAATAATTATTTTGTTATAATATTTATTATAAAACCTCCAGCTGAAAGATCCAGACAGATATCAGCCTCAGTTCCTTCAACTACAGCTACCTCAACTTCATAAACATTATTTTTTACTTTAGTAGCAGTATAATCAGCATTCTTATAGTTGTAGCAATATTCGTCAAGAATCGTATTTAGATAATTTAATTCACGACTTTTAGGGTTGTTAATATAAAGTACCAAGACATTAGCGCTGTAGTATGCAGAGATAGTGTGTTTTTCAGGATCATCATTCACGACATACAATGTACCCTCTCCAGACAAAGGCTTAGTGTTTACTTTTTTAGATATATTATTAACAGCGAGCGGTTTCTTATCCGAACTAGCATCTGCGTTAATCGTAACCTCTTCACCTGTCTTTACGTTATATAGACCAGCTATTTCCTCGAATGCTGAAATTAGGTCTAACGAAGTAGTAGTATTCGCTCTTGGAGATTTGAAACGAGATTCGTCAGCTCTTTTTCTAATCCAGTTAACGAACGCACCAGAAACAGCACCTGCTACTAACCCTCCTAGTGCAAACACACCTACAGTACGAGAATTCTTAGATGCCGCACTAGCAGCAAAACCTAAACCAGCGCCTAAGCCAGCACCTATACCTGCACCTTTAAGATAGTTAGGCTTAAATGTTTGTCGTTTATTTGTTGAATTATATCCGCCTTCTTGAATAGAAAACTTTTTCTGTCTAAACTGTATCATAGATTATAATAATTTTTTTAATACGAATAACCCTCTCGAAGAGTCATGTTATTTTTCCAATCAATCTTCTCTCTTCTCTTTGCCTGCTTCTGTGCATAATCTAACCTTTTGTTGTAGAAATTAACATCTTCTGATTGTTTATTTCTATTATGCGCAGCCACTACACCAGCTACTGTTCCTCCTACCAAGGCACCAATACTGCCGCCTTTCTTGATTCCCTTCCAGGCTCCAGAAAAACCTCCACCGCCAAGAGCCTTCTTAAAACCACCAGCAGCAGCAAGAGCACTACCTCCTGCAACAGCACCAGTAGCAGCTGCTTGTGCAACTTGCCCATAACCAGGATTACTCTTTTTACCCTCGGCCAAAAGATCGGAGTCTTTCATTTTTTTCAACGAGTCAGTTTCATCATAGATAGAGTAAGATCTTCTTTTTAATATAAATGTACTCATGTTTTACTCTTGTACTTTTGAATTTTGATATTTTTGCCAATTATAAGCAGACGGATCAATAGCCTCAGTAGGGGCCTTTACAACAGTCTCACCAACTTTATTTCCAAGTGAGAATGCTCCTAAACCTACACCAGTACCAACTGCAGTTCCTGCCCACTTGTGATTGCTTAAAAAATCGCCAACACTTTTCTGAACATTATTATTACCTGCTTCTTTAGAAAGCTTGGCTCCAGTAGCTTTTATCATCCTACTATTTCCTATGCCCATCAGATTACCAGAGACATTTCCTAATTTTTTAAATGTACGGGAGAGAAATAGTCCAGCTCCAAACTGCTTTTGTTGCATAGTAGTAGTCTGTTTTTGCATATTTTTCAGCATAGCTTTTTCAGCTTGCCAGCTACCATATTCACCAATCCCAGACATACCAGCAAAACCGACGTTTAGTGCCTGTCCTCCAAGTAATTTTTTTGCTTTCCCGAGAAAAGTTGGTTGTTTTGGAGTCGCTCCAGTAACGGCAGGAGTTGTAGGTGAAGAATAACTTTTCTGCAGAGACATTTTATTTTGATTAGCAGCAGCTGCAAGATCAATGCCTTCTTTCTTTGCGTCGTTATTAATTATTTTACCAGTAATATAAGTACCAACTCCCATAGTTGCTCCCATTCCTAAACCAAACTTAGCTTGTTCCGCTAACTTAGGATTGGCTTTATGAAGATTCTTTGCAGTTTCCCAGCATTTACTAAAGAAGCCAGGAGTTGTTGCAGCAAATAATTTTCTTCGTTTTCCTTTCATACTATAAGTTTTAGTTTCAGTGAGTGCTCCGGCTAAAGTTGGGTTTTGTTTTGCAAGATTATTAATAGCTCTAGTCTGTGCATTAATGGCTTTGATCTGCTCTGAGGACTGCGACTCGGCTGCCTCAGCTTGATTACTACTTTGCACCATAGACGCAGCAGTAAGCGGAATACTTGCAGCCGATAATGCTGCTCCTATAAAAAATATCTTTTGTCTAAACTTGATCATATACACAAACTTATTTTATTAATCTTCTTAGCCTTGTACATATTGCATACTCTGACCAAGAGACTGTAATCCAGAACCTGCGGCATTTGCAGCAGCTTTACCAGCTAGATAAGATCCTAAATATCCACCTATTGCTCCTAAAGGACCTCCTCCTAAAGTTGCAGCTAAAGTTCCTCCAAAGGTTACCGCAGAACCAATACCAGCGGCAGTTTTACCAACCCCTGATTTAGCAGCATCTCCAATAGCCTCTACTCCGGAACCTACTCCATTAACAAGACTTGCTCCGGTTTGAGAGATTACACCGAACTGTTTTGTTTTACGTTTTATTATGTATCTAGCCATTTTCCTTTTCTCCCTTCGTTTAATTCTGTATTTAGCTTCTTCATTTCTTCCCCAAGAGCATTAGTTCTAGAAAGTTCTCTAGTAGTTCTTAATCTTCCTAATCGGTTAAAGTCCTGATCATAGTTTCGATCTTTATTAAAACCAGGAACATTACCGGAAGTATTAAGAGTTTTAGGTTTTTGAGGTTTAGTAGCATCGAGTACAGAAAAATTTTTAAATCTAAATAATATCATACTCCTAGCAGATAAATATTATACTCCAGGCCAAATGGCAATATATTGAGCGCCTCTTTTAAATTTCTAATTGCAAATTCTTTAGGGCCATCAAATTCTAAAACTAGTGATCTGTCCTTCTTATCATACTTAATAGCATCTGCCAACAATGTCCGAATTTCATACATAATATCATATCCATTACTAACATTGTTTAGATAAGAATTAACTTGTGGATTGTTTCCTCCTCCACCGCCACCATTATTATTGTTATTATTTCCTTTATTATCTTTATTCTTCTTGTCTTTTTTGTCTGAATAAAGTTTTTCAGAGGCTTTTGAATATAACCAACCTGTGCCTGGCTTTATATCAATTTTAGCATTAAGGAATCTTCTTTGACTGATAACTTCTGGCAATCTTACTTCATCTGGTAAATTTGCCTGAGCTCCTATTTTTAAATACAGTCTATATTTATCTCTGCCAAAGAAGTTTGAAGAAATAACAAATCTTTCTATTAAGATATTGTTGCCCCGTAAAATTGAAATTACTGAGTTTCTATCAACCACTCTAACTCTGTCTCTCCAGAAATTATCTCTTTTGAGTTCAGTATATAAGAGCCGCATTGCGTCATATTCAGTAAATGTTTTTTGTCTAAATAGTATCATAATTAGCAAACTAATGATAAATTATATTTTCGGCCCAAAATATCTATAATATCTAATATTATTCCTTCATAATTACACTCTGCAGTAATAATTCTATTTTTTTCATCGATATCTTTTATATCTAGTCTAAAAATATCTTTTAGAAGTTTAATAGTGTAATTATAGAGCTTCTTATCTTGAACTTTAATTTCAAAGCTTCCATTATCATTCTTGACAAAGGATATAAGAACCATGGCCTTGCTGTTAACAGAAGACACTTTATCGGCATCTTCTTTTTTTATACGATTAAAAGGAATATTTTCACCTTCAAGATATTCCATTGCAACAGGCATCATATCCTGTAACAATCCATTTTTTTGTCTAAATGAGATCATCCTTCCGAATCTATTACGTCAATTGATTGCTTTATTTCTTTCAAAATCTCAAACCTGTCATCAAAAACCTCATAAAAGTGAAGTTCACACATAAACTGGCACTGATATGAAAAATTTGAATTATCGTCAGGTTGATATTGATGATTAAAATCTTCTGTGATTCCGCCCCATTTTATAGCTGCAGTCCATCTCTTACCATAACGGTCGTATGTTTTAAATTCACAGAAATTAGTAAGAAGATCGATATTAGAGTATTTGTTTTTAAAATCGAAAAACAATACCATATCTGTTGTATGAAGCGTAAAGTTAATGGGAAGTTTTTGCGAAAGTATTCTACTAGCTTCATCCCCATAATAAGGATGATTTTTTCTAGTTGGAGTTTGAGAAAATTGATAAACTACATAAGAAGTCTTTTTCAATGTCTCCTCTTTATTTTGCCTAACTAGTTCTAGGCCGTACCCGTCTAATATTCTTCTGATTTCTGTTATAGCTTGTTCTTGGTAATCAATAGCCCGTATAACATAATCATCATAAGATCTTCGAAGTTGGAATATTTCACGACTATCCGAAGTTAAAACGGTGTCAGTATTTTTTAGAATTATTTTTGGAAAATTTTTTATTTCCCAACAACTAGGCATAGGTCCAACAGGCTGAAGAAACTTTAAATTTCCAGAATAAAAGAGAAATTTTACAAACTCAGGATTAGCGGCATCCTCTTTTGAAACAACAATAGTAGTGTGCCAATAATCTTGACTAACTCTAGACTCACAATCACTTACAATTATAATATTTATAACATGATTATCTAATGTGAGTTTCTTGAGTTTTAATCCATTCAGAGTTACTGTATAATCTCTGATTCTTTGGGCGACATCAGTATCTCCTAGCTCGATTGATTTACCTATTTTAGTCAGCCCAAGAAGATTAGAGAGTGTTTCTGAAGTACTTCCATCAGTATACGTAAGAGTTAATGTAGAAGTTATCGGGTCTTCTACACAAGAGTCGGAAATACCCTTAACTGCTTTAAAATAGTTACAATTGGTAGATAACTTTAAACCTCTATAAATAAACTCTTTCATATTATATTTTTATTTAGGTGCTAACAATTTATTTTTAAACTCGTGAGCTCCCTTGAGAATTTCGCTTTTATTTAGAGCACCACTAGCATCCTTTAGAGTGTTATTTTTAGCAGCATTAGCAATACCCCATTCTTTAGCTGAAGAATTAATCATATTACCTCCTCGCTTTCCAAGCCAGTTTCCTGCCCAATTATCTCCGACTTTAGTTCCTAGTTTACTTACTTGTTTTCCGGCATTACCCCATAAAGTATTAGTCCACTTTTGCATTGAATTGCCAAGCATACCTTTTCTAGCACCATAAAAAGCGGCAACAGTTGCACCTGCACCAGCCAGTCCTTTAACTAATTTATTAGAACCACCATCTTCTTGTTGAGGATCGCTATAACAGCTTTGTCTTAATATAATCATTTTATTGATAATTTTACTTTTAAAAACAAAGAGGAAACCAGTTACAATATTGTAATGATTCCCTCTTTTATTTTATGTATTCTTTTAACTTAAGGAGTTTTTACAACTCAAAGAATTTAACCTACCTCAAATTCAACACGCTGTACTAACTCATTAGCCATAGTCTTGATACCTTCCTGATAGTAGATACCTGATGCCATCTGAGTTGGGTTGTTGTAGTTACCAACGGTTGGAGTATCAGTCAGTGGCATATAGATACCACGTGCCAAAGGAGCCATCTCACCACCAGCGGTCTTGTGGATAGCATAGAATACAGCTCTCTTACTTACTGTATTGTTAACAGTAACATCTGGCTCATTGATATCAGTTGAACGGAGTACAGGAACGCCGTCGTACCAACCAATCAAGTCATTAATGTAAGAAACCTTAGTATTTGGCTGGAACTTACCGATCATGCCGCCCTTCTGGAACTGATTAGCTGCACGATTACCTACTATATAAGCAGTAGTGCGAACGCCCTTAACAGCCTTAGTAGCCAATGTAGATTCTACGTCGATCAAATAAGCATCGAACATATCTACACTAGAACGATAATCGTGGAACATAGTAGAAAGGATAGTCTTTGACAAAGAGAAGCCATCTGTATCTGTACCCATAGTTGCACCTGTATAACCGTTTTCAAGAGTCTCTACCAACTTACCATTGATAACCTTGGTATAGATTTCACGGAGCTTGCTAAACAAGAAGGTAGCCATATCAACACCAGCAGCTTTCTTCATAGCGGCCAAAGTTGCAATGTTAGTTTCAGCAACCAACATATCAGGCACAGTAGAAAGAGGCAACTGTTGCTGTTTTGCCATAAATCTCTTGTCGTTAGCACGAGCGTTAGATGCACCGTTGGTATTACATGGAGTACCAGTAGTATCCTCCTTACCTACGACAGTAATAGTACCGGTAGCATTAGTAGTCAAAGTGAACTCAATTGTACCAGTTAAGTAGTTGATCGAAGAAGCTGTCAACTTGTTAGCGATTGCCATCAAGCTAGCCTGACCGTTATCAACCAATTCATATGTAGTAGAATTTTCAATAACCTTAATACGTACAGTACCTGGAAGAATCTTACGACCAGTGATCACCTGATAGCTGGTAGACTGACCTGGAGAAACTTCGGTCTTGAAATTACCCATAGCCTGGATGTCCAAATAGTTATCTGCACCCAAGTTAGGAATTACAGTACGCATATCAGAAACACCCAATACATCAAACCAGTAGAACAAACCATTTGGCTGATCAAAATCTCTTTCTACTGCCATGTAGCCAGCAAAAGATGATACGTATGATGCTACTGATGCATTAAAATATGTAGTAGACAAAAGTGGAGTTTCAGCATAACCAGAGAAGGTCTTCTGCTTGCGACCAGAGAAAGTCTTCTCCAGCAAATTTGTACCGCCACCGAAAAGGTCATTCATCTCTTCATTGCGAGAAAATATCTTCGCATATTCGTTTGCTCTATTTCTAGCATCCTGAGCCGATACTGAAGTCTCAACAAGAGCCTCCATCATAGCATCGTTATTCAAAAACTTTGATGAATATTCGTTCATATTCTTTATAAAATTTTGTTATAAGTTTAATTTTTAAAATTTACGTTGATTATCGCTCAACCAAGTTTGAAGTGGGTCTTCACAATCATTTATTAACTCATACTCTGAGAACTGAGCCTCTTGAAGGTCTTGTTCCTCTCCAGCAACTGGAGCCTGTTTAGCTTGAAGGATCTGGTTAGACATCTCCTGTGCGGCCTGTTGAATCAAATTAACGGCTTGATCAGCAGTATCTTCTATAACCTCAACAGAAGGCTTTTGTGCACCGTCAGCTGCATCTGCTGGGGAATTGTCTACTGCAACTGGATTTCCCTGACCATCCATTCCTATATGGACAAGGTTTCCATTTGCATCATACAGAAGAGTTACGTTATCACCGCTCTGCTGGTTCTGTTGCTGGATATCTGCGAAGAACTTATCCAATACTGGATTTTCTGAGAAATTCTTCTCATCATCTTTCTCGTCTTCGTCAGTATCTTTATCTTCTATTCTAAGACCATCAGTAAGGTCATCGGCTTCTTCTTCAGAGATAGGAGTTACATCGATAGTATCATCATCCATCACAGCCTTAGTAAATTCACCGTTTTTCTTGTCTTCAATAATAGCGGTGTCTTCACTTACTGGGGTAATAACAACATCATCGTTTTCAATCTGTTCTCCCTCTTCTATTGCATCCTCAATATCTTTTTCGTCAGCCTCTCCGGAGAATAAGCGCTGTTGATATTCAGTCATAAACTCAGCTTCTGATTCTGAGAAGAATTTAGTCTGCTCTTCGTTTGAATATATATCATCATCTACATCAGAGTAGAGACGATCCTCTAAATCATCATCGTCGAGCGCAGAGAAGTACTGTTCGTATTCCTCATAGAGGTCAGAAAAGTCTCTCTCTTCATCATCATCTTCCTCGTCATCATCGTCTTCGTCTTCGATTTCGAGATCCTTTACCAAGTCTTCTGCTTCACTCTTTGAGATAGCCTTGCAGTCAAGAGTATCATCATCTAAAGTGATTTTGGTAAACTCTCCGGTCTCTTTATCTTCTACTAGAGCTGTCTCGCTATCAATTGGAGTGATAATTTCATTGTCGTTTTCAATCTCTTCGCCGTTTTCAATTGCGTCTTCAATCTCTGCCTGAGATGTCTCTACACAATTTTCAGCTTCTGAGTACAATCGCTCCATGTAATTGGTACGGCTTGAGTAAAATTTAGTGCAATAAACAACATGATCGGAGAACTCAGTCTGAACGGGCTCTTCTACATCATCTTCATCTTCTGCGCCTAAAGACTCTAACAAATCGTCTGCATACTCACGAGCCTCATCTTCTGTTTCAAAAACTCGAACGCCTTCAATACCCTGCTCGGACAATCTGTTAACAAGATCCAAAGCAGAATCAGAACTGTATTCTGGTGCATTTATAATAACATGGTTATCTACATCTACACCAACAACCTGAAGAGGTTCGTAAGCCTCGTCACAGCACTGATCGTCACAGAACGATCTTTCATCACCACCGTCTTTTGCTGATAGCTCATCAACTTGCATTTCATCATCACTAAGAGTAACCTTAGCCTGGTCACCTGTTGTTTTCGAAGTTACAACTACTGCATCGTCGTCTATTTTCTCAATCTTAAGATCACCAACATTTGCAGTCTCCTCACTTTCTAGTACTTCTGAGAAAACTCTCTCGCAAAATTCTTGGTCTGAGAAAATCTTTAATACTACGCTATTGTCAGTAGCGACGCTAAATTCGCGTTCATCACAATCATCGCCATCACAAGGAGCATCTGCATCCTCGGCGGACTGGTTGTAAACATGATCCCAAACATCTTCAGCTGGTACACCCTGCTGAGCACCTGGAAGAATTTCACCATCCTCAGCTACTTCTGGGTGGAGGAAACCTTCTACATTAGGAGTAGGGGCAGCATAAAGATCAAAGTTACCATCTTCGGCTTGTTCTGCGATAGTAACCTCTCCATTACCTTTATCAATAACAGATACAGTACCATCATTATTATTCTCATAGCGTACTTCATCGGTATCTACAGCACCAAGCTTTTTAGCGTCTTGGATATCCTGTGCTACCTCTGCTGTCAGCTCTTCATCACCTTCCTCTGTTGCGGAGAAAAGTCTAGACATAAATCTAGTAGTAATATTTTTCATTTCTTTTATTCTTCTTTATATTATAAAATATTAACACGGTCGCCCATAATTTTAATAATTCCCCGATTTTTTAGAATATCTAAAATTTCTGAGGGAGCATCTGGATAACGATCTTCAATAGTTTTCTTAAACATTGGATAATCCAGACTCTCACCACCAAACTCAGCGCTAAGATCATTTAAAATACCTGAATCTTCAGCCCAAGTAGTTGAATTATTATTATTTAGTGAAGTAAGCGGATCAAAGCCGTGTGCCTTTTTTATCATTATGATACTCTTGGGACACAATGCTCCAGTAGCTTCCAGCCCCTCAATTGCGCGTTTTTTATTAATTATTTCACCGCTTGTAAGATCAGGATCTAAGTCCATAATCTTAGTGACCGAAACAATCAATTTAGAAAATAATTTAGATTTTATATACGCATTAGGAGCTATATTTAGATTTTCACCGTCTAGTTCAGCAAACCGTTTCTCGAGTAACTCTTCAGCAGGAACTCCAAATATCTTTTCACAAGATTCTGCTAAGATTGTTTTTCCTGAATATCTTTTAAGTTTTAATTCAAAATTATTACTTGGTTCAGAAAAACTCTTTTGGAACTCTTCTTCTCTAGTGTCTTTAGAAAATAACGAAATTCTCTTCTTACCATCGGTACTGCAATTAGTTTGACACTCAGCAGGTGGATTTGTTGTATAGTAAAAACGAACTCCACCACACTTAGGACAAATCATATTAGTAGTGGTTGCAGAAGTCTCTAATTCAAAACCACAGTCTGCACACTTAAATGTAGTTAATCTCTGATCTTCTGGAGCTGAGAATAACTTTCTTCTACCAACCGCAGTGATAGGGTCGGAAAACAATTTTCTTCTTTTTCTCTCTATCATACTTTTTCCTCCTCACTGTCTTCCTCTACTGCAATTGGAGCAGCCCCAAATACATAATTTTGTAGAGAATGTATAAATTCTGTGTATGCAGATGTAATTTTCGAATATCTAATTTTACTAATTGCTCCGGTCTTTTCTATTTCCTGAAGTGCCTGTTTGTATGGAATAAGCATAGCCTGACAAGCCTTTCTTACCTCAACACCAAGTGCACCAGCATTTAATAAAGTTAATAAATTCTTACCTTCTAGTACCATAGGTGTTACTACAGACATTATACTAAGAACGTCTCCAGCAAACAAAGACTTCATTGTTTTCAAAGTTTCTTCATCTATTTTTTCAATACCGCCTTGAGCCTTTACTGCCTGACGATAATCCAAAATTAATCGACGGAATCTTTCTCTAGGAGATAATTTAGCGGTCTTAACACGCTCATTAACAGTCATTGCAGAGTATGTTTTCTCTTCTAAAACTCCGCTTTCTTCTAAATCTGATAACTTTGATACTACTCCGTCAGCTGAAAATACTTTTGCCTTTAATGAAGTAAACTGGCCATTAATTTTACTAGACTTAGGGCCAACAATACCTAAATCATTTAAATTACTGAATGTTTTAACTTTAAATCCAGTAAACTCATAACCTTTATTATTGTCATAAGTTTCTGAAAAAGTACGGATGGCGGATTTTGTTTCATCACCAACACTCTCATCACCTAATACTTCATAGATTCCCGCTGCTTTCCATGATGGATTTAAGGTTATATCAACTCCCTTAAGATTCACCATTTTAGCAAGTACATCACTTCCTGTACTAGAGTTAGCATTCCAGTATCCAACAATAACTGCGGAGACGCCTGGAAGAATTCCCTGGCTAATCATGCCTTTAAGACGACGAATATTTTGAATAGCAACGTCATCCATACCAGTCTCTTCCAAAATCTTTATATTAGCCCATAACCAACCTCCATCAATATAAAGCTCTTCTACATAATGAGTTGGAGCAGGAGCTTGCTCACTAACAATAATTAATGAGTCATCTTTTCCTACAGTTTTTTGAAGGGTCGATGCAGTTTCAGGAAAATTAGCTTGAATAGATCTTGAACGGTGTGTCAATGACCCTATCATTTTATGATTTCTCAGGGCCTCCTGGCACTCTTGACTATTAAGATAGGTAGTCATGACATCTACTGGAACTATAGATCCATCAGACGCAGGAATACCGTTAACAGACAACACCTTGCACTTACATCTCATATTAATTTTTATTTTTAATTTTAGTATATCGTAGTTTTTAGTTTAAATCCAGGGAACACCAACGTGGAGGTAACTACAATAGTTCCCCAAAACAGGCTTATGCATAATAAATTTTATGCATAAATACCTGTTTATTTATTTTGATTAATCTTCGTTGCTATCAGCAGCGGCATTTTTGCGGCTCTTGTAAGCCTTATAACCAGCATAAGCAGCACCAGGTGCAAGAGTTATGCCAGCCAATGCAGCACGGCCTCCCCACTTTCCTGCAGCCTTGTTAACCTGATCACTAGCCTTTCGGCCCAGCTTCTGAAGTTTATTATCCTGTAATGCTGCTACATCTTTTCCTGCTAACTCAGCATCAAGAAGAGCCAGTTTATGTTTATAGTCGCCTGGATACTTAGATAAACCAAACATACCTGCACCAGTACCTGCAGACAGTGCAGCAGCTATAGCCAAGTCTTTCTTAGAAAGGCCAGACTTCTTGTCTTCAACTACCTCTTCATCTACATCGTCGGCTGCATACATTTTCTGAGAAAGGTACTCATACTCACTATAAGCACGTTCAGCTGCCTCTTCCAAAGCCTCAGCTGCTTCCTTAGCCTTCTTTTTCTTATATGCCAGATAAGCAAGACCTGCAGCAGTGGCAGTAGGAACAGCAATAGTAGCAGAACGTCTGCCCCAGTTCTTTTTCCAGCCGCCTTCTTTACCCCAAAGAGTATCTTTAGCCTTAGCCAAAAAACCTTCGCCTTCAGCTGCGAACATTTTCTCCAATGTGCCCTGTTTGTATCCTTCGCTAAATGCTCTTTCTGCAATTACATCAAGAGCATCACTATTAAAATTTTTCTTCATGTTTATTTATTATTTTAAAATTTTATTTATTTTCTTTTCAAATATTTCAAAATCCGCTGTCCGAGCGAGGGTTTTTTCGCTGCCGGCAACAATTCACTTGCTTTAAGTTCTGCCGCTCTTGCTGCTTCTGCCGCTTTTCTCTTTTCCAGTTGGCGGTGCATCTGGCGTCTTTCAGATTCTAGGGCATCTTTATACAGTTCACGGTCGAACGCGCTCTTAATCATTTCGTTGACTTTTGCTGATTGGCGACCAGTCATTACCTCTCGTCTTGCCTCTTCGTGCAAGCTATCGAAAAACATATCAGTATTCTTATCCATCCGCTGATTATGTTTTTTCCATGCTTCTTCATCGTTAAGGTCTACATAGCCCCAAAAACTCTTGTTATTTGTGATTCTTCCGAACATTTTCTGGCCTAGCTGATATCCTTCGCTAAATGCTCTTTCTTCAATAATATCAAGAGCGTTGTAAAAGTTTCTCCTCATATTTTAAAATTATTATAATCACTCTTTATCCTTTAGTGGATTAAAGGGCTTTGTTGTATTGCCTTCACTTTGACTATTCTCAGTACCAGTAGTAAAGGTCTTTTCTTTTAGAGTATCCATTATAAATTAGTGTCAGTTTTTCATAGGAACGGGCGGTATGACAACGGATGGTCGCTTAAACAACTGGACATTCTTTACTTTTTCTTCTTTCTCAGCTGCCTTCAGTTTTGCTAAATTTCGCTCTGTGGCTAGTTGTCTTTGTACAGCCAGTCTTTGATTTTGCATTCCCTGACGTTGTTTGGCCCTAGCTTCACTTATACTATTTTGCTGGGCCATTTTCATCATTGTCATATTCAAGCGTTGTTGCTTCATGCCTTCTTCCTGCAACTGTCGCTGAGTAACCATATTCGTTCTCTGTAATGCTAACTGAGATCTTTGGTTTGCAGCTGCGGCAGAAGGGGAGAGTTGTTTTGTTGCCTGTTGCTGCCCGTCACCGACTTCTGCAGAAAAATTTTTAGGCCTGAAGATTATCATCGTCTTTCTTCTTTTTATTTTTATAGTGTTCGTAAGCTTTCGTTCCCAAGTAACTAGTGGCTCCTATACCCGTCATCCACTTTCCAATATTAGATCCGCTGTTTAATAACTCTAATTCTGAATCAGTAAGTTTACGTGTAAGAGCTTTCTTTTTCAGAAGCGTATCTAAATACTTTTTATCAGCTAATTTTTTATCAGATAAACGGTCATCTAGTTTGCGTACACCAGTAGTAATTCCCCAGATACCACCACCAATCGCACCTACAGACCCTCCTCCGACTTTCAGCGATTTAAGAATGTCGTCCTTTTCTTTCTGCTCTGCAGCGGCTTCTTCTTTTTCTTCTTCAGTCATGTTTAAATACTAATTTTAAAATTAATTAACTGGCCCTTCTCCTTCTTCGTTATTGCTATTATCGTTCCACTGTATTTGATTAGGGTCTAAATCTAGTTGCATGCACTGTTGATTGAACTTAGCACGTGCGAGCTGTACATAATTATCTATTGACTGTTCAGTTATCAGACTTGCTGAATTAGGATCAATGTCTCTAATTAGGTTTTGAACATAAGTTAACCAGGATCTAGCATCGATAAGTGGAGAGGAGTTGTCTAAAACTTGGAGCGAGCTTGTCACTATATTAGAAATACCCTGTAAAAGCCCATTCACTGAATCTGCCTGGTTTATCTGATTATTGTACTCGACACTAGTCTTTTCACATATATGTAGTCTGATACGTGAAGGATCTATTTCTTCGTTATAAAGCTTTTTATAAACTGTACGAGTAAGAGCCAGTACTGAATCCTTTATTCCAACCATAAATGCAGCTGTTTTTGAATTTGCACGTTCAGATTGCTGCAAGATTGCCCATTTATTACCACTACTAGACTCAGTAATTGCTGCTGGAAGTCCTAACGAGCTAAGTATATTTCCTTTACACTGATCAATAGTCTGCATTATCTCCAATATTTTATCCGATAACTTGTCTAACGGTAGAAGGACGTTTTTTCCTCCTAAAGTAGAGTTATAATCGGGAACAAAGGTAGCAGGCTTTGTCATAGTGTTTTCAATGAAGCTGACAACATCAAACTGAGATGATAAGAACGTTGCAAGTTCATTAGTATTATTAGCCAGCTTAGTAGCTCTGGCACACAGTTCATTTGCGCTTTCAGGAGAAATAGATTTATCAACCTGTAATAAAAATATTTGAGTACTTGATAAATCTCTTAAAGAAATCAAAGAAACCAGAAGCTCCTTAATAACTAATTCCTTTATTTTAAGTATCAAGGAGTAAAGAAGTGGTTCGCTAGAAGTAAATGACTCCTTCTTTAGAACTTTATCGCGATTTGTTTCTCCTTCTTTTTTCAACTCTGGTATCTGTGAGTTCTTTTTATTCCAACCTTCACTAAGGTCGTTTGTAAGTCGAAGATTATCCTGCGCTAAAAAGATTACCTCATCCGATGGTATTTCATAAATAGCGCCATCATCTCCTTTTGCCAGATAAACTTCAGTTATTTTTCCTGTTTTAAGATCCTTTTTTCGTTTCTTAACAACGGAAACAGGGTCGTTTATTTCTTCGACAGAGAAAACTAAATGCCCAGTCTCATCCCGAGATTCACCTAACATACTAAAATAGGACCCGTAATATACATAGTCCTGTACGTGCGCCTTAATATACTTTAATATATTTATATCTTTTGATAAAGTACTATTTATACGTTTAGTAGCACGGTCATTATTAGTACCATCTTCGTTTAAAATAGTAACCAATTGTCCCATAGTTCCATCATCGGACAAAAAGTTTACAATATAGTCGGCAAAAAAGTTTGTAGCAAGTTTTGAGATATCAACTAGCTGATAACTTTTAAGCTCTGCTATACGATCATAAAAACCAGTTAAACGGTTAGATGCTGAAGCATTTCCGAGAACGGAAGATTCTCTGTCTGCATTATTAAAGAAGCTTGAAGTAGTTGTACCAATTCGTGAGTAACCTCCTCCCCTTTTCATAATATTACTGCGAAGAGGAACCCGAGTATTGCCTACCGCAAACGACCCAAACATTTTTTCAAAGAAGTTTTCGGGCTTTTTCATGTGTCATTTAAAATTATAAATTGTTCTATTTATAAGAAAAACCTACTAAAAATTGTAAAAATTTTAGGTGGTTTTAAATGACTTATAGGCTTTTTCCAGCTTTAAATCATACTGATTTGCTTTATACCCACTTCCGTTATAAAGTCTTGCAAAACCTGCCCAATCTTTGTTTATCAAGTATTTGTAAATCCCAGTATTTTTTAAAAATTCTAAGCCAAGTACAAACTGAGAAAAATTATCCTTACTCATTAAAGTGATAAACTCATTTATAGATTTACACCCACATTTAGTATAATTGTTTCCCATGATTTGATACATTCCCCAAGATGCAGATTTATATGCTGCAGTTGAGGAGATTTTCTTAGCGGTTTCAAGTCGTGACCACTCTGCTGCTCCGCCTTTGTATTTAGATTTATCCCAAGTCTTATAAAGAACATTACTCCATGCGGCACCGTACTTAGTTGGATCTATTCCCAGTGCTTTGAGCTCTTTCCAAAAAACATGTCCCTCAAACAAGATTTTTGGCTTTCCGTTAGTTAAAAAGCCACCAGTTCCATTAGTCTCTACTTTCTGTACAGCCTTTAATGCAGCTGGTTCAACGCCTAAGAGATTACCAAACATTTCATAGTCCCACTCTGTTATTTCTCCAGACTTATTATGTTTATTTCTATAAGAAAGAATCAAAGACTTCCAAGTATTATATCCTACCCATCCGTCTGGAGTAAGGCCTTTACTTTTTTGATAATCTTTAACTATCTTATCAAGACTGGAATCAAACGTACTTTTTGCTGGTATTTCTAAAAATTTGCATAAAAGATTCAAACTCTGACTATTACCAGCTTTTCCTAATTTTAAATCTTCCATAATAAATACCCTTTCTTATTGTTGTGATTGCTCTTGCGGAGAAGGATGTCGACCGCTATTAACTGCATTAGTTCTATAGTCTTGCAACGTTTTTCCATGAAAATAAGCCACTCCAGATAAACTACCTAATCCAACAGCTCCTTTTGCCAATAACTTAGCATTCTTGAAATGTAATAAAGCACTTGCAGCATTTCCAACACTCTTAGGAACAGTTGCTAGTTTCTTTTTAGCTTCAGGTGATAAAACCTCATGTTGAAGTTTATTTAATATGCTTTGTTTTCCTTCTTGAGTAAATTTCGCCGCTGTTCCTCCGCTTATACTTCGTTGAATCTTTTGGAATTCGCTAGGGCTTAGTCTGTCTTTCAATTTTGTTAAGAAAGACTCTGCTTCAGCTTGCGTTGCAAAACTATGACTACCTTTATCTAAAATATTCTTTAAAGCAGCTTCCTCTTCTTTAGTTGTTAATGCCGGACCAGTAGCCTCTGTAAATTTATTAAGACCAAGCTCTGCCCAATGTTCAGCATTATTCAGTATAGTACGATTAAGATTAGCCCCTTTATTTAAATAGTCCCAATATCTTTGAGCTCTGTCAAGTTTAGAAAACTCAATATTATTAAAAACGTCTTCTCCTTTCTTAGCTAGACCTACGGCTTTTTCTCCAACTCCCAGCGGTAATCCGATTTTCTTATCAATAAAGTCACCAGTATTTAGCATATTCTTTTTAACGACCTGCCTAAATCCAGCGTCGTGCCTTAGTTCAGCTAAATTGCTTAGATCTTTTCCAACCTTAACTCCTTTATGAATTGCTCGTCCGGCCTCAACGGCACCTGCTGTTGCTAAACCCGCTGTACCTATTAAACCTGCTTTTCCAAATCTAGTAGTTGTATCTGCTACTCTAGAGTCATTTCTAGAAAATCCGTTTACTTTATTATCGTCATTATCGTAGTCAGTGCTTGAGTGGAATACATCATCATTTTTTTTTGGTTGGGCTTTTAAAATCCGTGCAAAGATCTTTCTTTTTAATATAAAACATCCCATTTTATTGATCTTCTTTCTTTTTAGAATATTTATTGGCCATCGTCAAAGCGGCACCTACACCAGCACCAATCAAAGCAGCCTTTCCTTTTCCACTATCTGCTTTTTTCAATTTGTTCTGATGTTCCTTATAAAAATTCTCTAGTTGATTAGATACCTTCCATTTTTTGATAGCTTTTATTGGAGAGAATTTTCCACCTTTAACTTTAGATACTTTATTTCCAAGCTCGTTGAATTTGTTATAAGCCTCTTTTTCAAGCGCCGTTTTCTTCACCTGATCTCGGATTGAACCAATTCCATATCCTGCTGCAGCACCTCCTGCTAATATAGTTGCATTTTTCGCATACTTTTTCATTTTGTCATCAGAGCCTTCACTTTCTACTGGCTCTTCTTCAGACAAATAATCATCATAATTAGTAGGATCAGCAAAAGTCTTTGATACAAAACTAGAGTAGCTACTTTGCGAATCCCGATATCCTGGAGCTATCTTATCACAGGATTCCATCTGATCTATTCCATCACCGTCCTCAATTAGACGGACTTTCTTTTTTCTTTTTATAATCATTTTCCGAAAACTATTTTATCTCTCAGTTCTTTGGTTTTTGCATCCCGATCATCTATGTAATTAGAGTGATCCAAATATTTTTTACCAGCATAAATACTTCCAACACCTATACCAGTACCAAGAGTAATTTTTGAACCTAACTTAAGCCTGTCAAAGGCAACTGGATGTTTTTTCTTAAAATCATCTAAAAAAGTTTGTTCAGCGTTCTTTGAAGATTGTCTTGCTTGTGTATTTCCAGTAGCAGTCTCCTTAGCGCTATTAGTAGTAGGATTAGAAGTATTAGAAGAAGTAGGACTCTGTTTACTTACTTTTTTCACATACTTATCATACTTTCTCTGAAACTTCTTTATAATGGCTGAATCATAAGCACCGTCCTTACCTGGCTTGATCTTTTTAATATCCCGGAGCCATTCAGACATACTTTTTAAACCGCCTTCTACAGCCCCGAAAACTTTTCTTTTGAGTATAAAAGTTCCCATATTTTTTATTTTATTAAATTTATTAATCTCCAGAAATTCCGGAATCTTTCTTAAATAATGCTAAGAAATCATTAACGGCCTGTCTACTTTCCTCACTCTCCATAGAGCTATCATTTTTACTTTCTGCTATCTTCTTTAAAACCTGATCCGAATCTTTTATTGCTGTATTGTTGTATAGAGTATTAAGCTGATCTATATACAACATTAACTTCTCTATTATCAAGAACAAATCGGCTGGTGTAAAATTATTCGAATCAAACATCCTGTCTGGTTGGGTAACATAGTCAATAGCTAATGCAAGTTTATTGATAAGATGTAACAACAAAACAGGTCTGATAGATCTAAAAACTTCAGAAACATACAGCTCTAGAGTTCTCCTTGTTTCTGGATCACTGACATTTACCAGTGTCTTTGATAAATTTGAAAAATCTATTTTAAGGTCTGTTCCGTATTTTTCATTATAATTTGCAAATACGTTACTCAGTGCAGTATTCATCTCGGCAGCTTTCTCTTCTTTTTGATTTTTTGCAAGAGCAGACGCATCGAGTATTAAATTTTTTGCACTTTTTGGAACAGTAGGAGCAGCGGAAATAATATTCTTTAAATCCAATGCTACTAAATCATCATTATCCGAGGAGGCAGTAGGAAGAATATCAGAAGTGTCTGAAATACTAGTCTCCTCTACACCTGCTTCACCCAACAACTGTCGTTTGAAATCAGGGTCATTAAAAGGATTCACACTTTGCATCATAATAATAAATTTTTTATGTTTCTTTCTACACAAATAAGAAAAATGAAAAAATAATAAGTAAAGATGATATTAAATCTTCTCTACTTATTATTATATTTATTATATCCGTTGAAGTATTTGAAAACCGTCAACTCTTTTTCCACAACTATCGTCTAGAATTTTTATCTTCTTAATAGAAAAATAGTTGAGAATATCTGTGGCTTTCGGGGATTTTTTATAATTATACTTATCGTAAATTTTCTTAAGCTTCTCTTTAACTTCTTTTAGGGAATATTTTTGATCAGGAATAAACTCTTGGTATATCTCTGACCCTAAATTATCGTCTTCAAATGTTTGTACTTGAACACTTAGCTCTTTTTCCAGATCACATTTTCGATATCGCAGTGACTTACATCTAGAAACGCCTAAAGTATCATAGTAATTTTTATAAGAAATAGGTATCTGGTCCAAGACAACATCCAATTCACTTTCTGTAAAAGACTCTTCGCATAACATTTTTAGTTTCTCAGAAAATACAGTACATTCTTCAAAGCGCTTTAAAAATTCCTTAATATGATTTCCCGATGGAATAAACTTCTTTTGACATAACGTACTAAAAACTGAAAATCTATCTTTATAATCAACTTGCTGAATATCAAATGATCTTCTTTCAGCTATTAACACTAGTCTGTTCAGCTCTGGAAACATATCTTTACCAGAATGTTCATTAATAGCAATATAATTATCTTTATAGTTTTCTGAGATAGTAACTTTTTTATATGTTTCTGCTAGAGTATGTTTATTGGGAGCACTGTCATAATTTTCCAATAATTCCTTTGTCTTTTTTAGTTTCAGATTTATATATTCTTCAAACTCTTTTCTTGTTTTAAGTGTTTTAGTAGTTTTATAATAAAATTCAGCCCTATTTTTCCAAGGATTGTCATTATTTCTCTGTCGTCCTAGAATTTGTGGAAGGTCTAATGAGATATCAACTGCTAACGTTTCAATAGAAGAGTCACTGAGTATAAATGTTCTTGCACTAGTAGAATAAAAATCTGCACCTAAATAAACAGTTCTAGTACAGAAAGTAAACATTTTATGTGGTTCTCCTTTTTTGGGAATTCTACCAATACTCCATGCTTTTCCGAGTTTTTTAATTAATCTCTTTTCATTATCAGGAGTTCGTGCTATCAAAATATTACACTGTTCTGGCTTTAATTCACACTTAGATATTATACCAAGAATATTAGCGACAGAATTAACATAAATAACACACTCTTTTGAATAAACTGTAACTACCTCTCCTAATGAATTCTTAAAAGACATACTTTCAAATTGACCAGAAAGATATGTTTTTATAATTTCATAAGCAGGTTCATTTACACTTCTACAGGTCTTAACTAAAAGATCTGGTTTCAATACTCTAAGTGGATCCAAAGCTTCCCAATCTAACTCATAATATGGTAAATCTTTAAATTCCGGAAGCTGTTCTAAATAATCATCAATCATTGGAGTAGCTGAAACAAAACATACTTTTTGAAGATCATACAGGTGATAAATAAACTCAAGCTCTGTATCAGATTTAAACCTAGAATCAGTAAAAATACTTTGAAACTCATCTATAATAATTCTAAAAGAGTCTAGTAATTGGGCTTTTCGTAAAACTTCTTTAACTAGCCTAAAAGAATCATATGTAACTAAAATTTTAACAGCTTTTCCACTATTTTGACAAATTTGACAATAATTAAGTATCTGAGTTTTTAAGTTATTTATAATAGATGCTTTTTGTTCCTGAGAAGCCAAAGAATCGAGTCTAGTTGGTAATAATCCAGAGCCTCTAGTTATTTTGCTCAAATCTTTATCAATACTTTCATCTTGATCTAAATCATTTTTTACATAAAGTACATCATTAGAATGTTGGTCTTCTTTATTTTCTAACAAAAGTTTTCTAGGAGAACATAAAATTACATTTTCATTATTAGTTATACAGTACTCAGTAAACCCACAACCAGGAATCTTTTTATCGATGATACATGGGTGGTTAGGAATAGAAAAATTTTCCCACTCACTAATAAATCTGATGCCAAAAGGAACGTTAATTCTTTCTTTTTTCATAAAAAATGTCGTATTTTTTGTCGTCGAGAGCAATATAGAATTTATCAAATATTAGGGAATATTTTACTATTTTTGGCAAAAATGTCGAATTTTTACGACTATTTCAACTCAATCTTAATAAAGAATAAAATCCTCAAAAAATCCGACACTTTTATATCTCTTTTTAAATCATATTTTTCCTTTTTCTAGTCTCCTTTAAAATCCCGCAAAGGGGATTTTCCAAGTTCGAAAAAAGACAACGAACCAGTTAGGTGAAGTTGTCGCTTTCGGACGCTGCGCCTCCCTGCGCGACGAAAAATCCGACAAAACTGAGCTATTTTTAAAAAATTCTCCTTATTATAAGAAGAAAAAATTGAAGGAATTTATGAAAATATTTAGACAAAATACATACAGTCAAAAGCCAGGTTATAATCGACGAGGCTTTCTTACTAGTCCTTTTCTAGCTAGTGATGAGACTCTTGATGAAGCCATTGAAAATTCCTCTAAAGCTAAGGATGTCTGGAAAGGGAAAAAGTCTCTTGCAAATCTTGTTTTCTTAGCGGAATCTGGCATTAATGGGGTTATTGCCAAAAAGGAAAAGAGGAATCGGGAACAACTTAAGAATATTTTAGACAAAGAACAGGGGCTGCGGCAAAGATTATTTAGAGAAAAAGTTCCAGCTGATATTGCCCAGAAAGGAAGAGTTTCTGGAGTTGTTCAAAAAGACCATAAAGGATCTTGGAGAATTATTAGTTATAAGAAAGCCCAGCCTGAGTTTTGGGATGCACATTACAAAACCAAGAGTGATGCTGAAGCAGCTCTAGGGGCTTATCATGCAAATAAATAATATTAATATAATATATATCATGAAAATAATTAGACAAAGATGTTTTGCTGAGGGGGCCTTCAGCATGTGGAGTCACTGGGCTCCGGGCACTGGCAGGAACCCTAGCGCAGCAAAAAATGTTGCGGTAACTGGCGATGAAAAGTTAATAAATACCAAATGGGGTAGAGAAAAACTGGATGTTATGGGCAAAAATTTAAATGGTAGAGTTTATGGTAGTGGTGGCAATGTTGTCGCTGGCTATTCAAAATGGAATCCTTTTAATACTGGCGTGGTCCTTGCTAATAGAAATCCTGCGAATGGACAATATGCTGGAATGGTTAATGGAAAGTCCGCAAAAGGAATATATAAAGATTTTTTAACGTCTGCAAAACAAGCCGGAAGAGAACTTAGTAAAGAAGAGCTATCTGAGGCAAAAGGAGCTTTGAGAGAAGTTGCAAA
>AUXO015815885.1_pt1 | contig 49127 bp, 55 predicted proteins | sample 768731 | NCBI WGS metagenome assembly AUXO01 (sample SAMN02715735, study PRJNA202380) | gut metagenome | biome: sheep rumen | host: Ovis aries | place: New Zealand: Palmerston North | reverse complement strand
CATATTTATATCTATTCTACTCTTTAAATAAATACTTATTCTTCTAGTATTACTTTTAAACTCATTATTATTCTTTGATTTTATAATTTAGATTAATTTCAACTGTAATTTTTAATTTCAGTATCCAATTAGTAAAATAATATAATTTTAAAAGATTTTATGATATTTTTCATGAAGATTTTTATTATAAAATTATAGGTTTTCTACAAGGCCATTTCTTTTAAAAAATTTTCATCAAAGAATGTTTTTAATATATTAATAACATCATCAGCAATAGAATTACCTAAAACATACATCTGCTCTACGATATTACTATCCAAGTTATTCATAGCTAATATTTGTACAACAGATTCATAATCCTTAGCAATATTATTAGAAAAATATCCTTCACATGTATAAGCAAGATATTCATTAGCAACTTTATGGTACTGGTCAATTATTAACATGTAAGCTACAAAGCCCTCAATAAAGTCTGTTTTTCTAGTATCTAAAAAGTACATAATTAATTGTTCAAATATCTCACTAAACAAGTGGTGAGATAATTCATGTATTAAGGTACAAATTTTCATTGATTCATTTAAATCATTATCAATATAGATACTATTATAATTATAATACCCATAAACTCCATCTGCCTTATCATATTCTACCTTAGAGTATTGTCTTCCAAGTTTTATTAGTTTATTAAGACAAGGTTCATTACTATATCTTTTAAGATTCATCAAACCCATATCACGGATACTACGTATTATTTTATCATAAACATCTTCAGTTAACTCCGTATTAACAAGTTTATATAGATTCTCATTTGTAAAGAACGTGTCACTATCATTATATTCAGTTCCATCTTTTATTCTCATAGATTTCAAGACAGAGCCACAGTTTATACAATATTTTAACAGAGGATAATTTTCAGTACCACAATATGAACAATAATTACTATACTTCATTTTTTATCAAATCTTTCGATAATTAATTTTCTATTTTCATATCAAATAATTATAAAAAAATATTTTTGGAATAATATACTTATTCAAGCATATCATTAACAGTTTTAATCTTTGCATCTAATGTTCTATTTTCAACATCTCTTCTATCATCAACTTTAATAACAGTATATACTCTACCAGTTCCAGCAGTAAATACTGCTTCCTGAGCTTTAGCTATTGCCGTATATAATTCTTTATAATTATCTGCTTCAATTTGAGTTCCCATACCTGTTAACTGATAATTTAATCCTGAATCTTTTATTGCTTGAACTGCTTTTGTTACAAATTCTTTACATTCTGTATTATCTATTCCAACCGGTAATATTGCAAAATCTGCTGTTATCATCATTTCACATCCTAATATTAAATTTTATATAATTTTCCATATTTCATTATAGTTTCTTCATTCATCTTATATAATTCATCAATGAGGTATGTTCTAAAGGATCCACTTCCTTCATTGTTAATCTGTACTTTTTTATAAGCTTTTTCTCCAGCTATTGCCATTGATAAACTACCAATAATTGCAGCATCTAATGGGTTAGTAACAGCTGTAAATGAACCTATTACACAAGTTAACATACATCCACTACCTGTGATTTTTGACATGATTGGTTCACCATTATCTATTAAGTAAACATCTTTTCCATCAGATATCATGTCTACTGGTCCAGATACAGCTATTATAGTATTTAAATTGCCAGCTATTTTTTTTATAATCTCACAATTTTCATTCATATTCCTTTTATTTATAATATCATCGTCAGCTACATCTACTCCTTTTGCTTTAGCATTATCTTCAATAATATCATATAAGTAGCCTATTGCCTTGATTTCAGACATATTTCCTCTTATAACTGAGACAGATGACCGGTTTATAATATCTTTTGTTGTATCATTTCTAAGTTTTGATACACCAACAGCCACAGGGTCTAATACTAAGGGAGTCTTTGTTTCTTTTGTATGTGTTGCTGCTACTTGCATAGGTTCTATCTGATCTTCTAATAGTGTTCCTAGATTAATAACTGTTGTTCCTGCAATTTCAACAAATTCTTTCATTTCAGGAGTTTCATTTGCCATTGAAGGAGATCCACCTATTGCTAGTACTGCATTAGCACAGTCATTTATTGTAACATAATTTGTTATACAATGTATTAGTGGACATGTAGTTCGTAGTTTTTCTATTGTTTTACTACATTCACATAGTTTTTCTTTATCTATCTTTGTCATATTGTTTTTTCCTCTATTATTTCTATTATTATCTTTGTTATTGGTAATTAATAATAATTATATATTAATAATGATAGAATAAAATAAATGTAAAGAAAATTATTATATCATGATTAAAATGAAAACTAAAATTTGTCCTAGATGTGGCTCTGAGAATATAGAGTGGATTATACCACAGAATTGGTCTATGTGGTCATGTAATAATTGTGATTATACAGGTCCTGTAATTGAAGTAGATGAAATTGTTGAAAAAGAATTACAGGAAAAATGGAAGAATCACAAGGATGAAATATTAAATAAAAATAAGAATGATGAAGAGGATGAAGAGGATGATTTATCTGACGAGGAATTAGATGAGAAGTTAGATAAATTATTTGATGATTAAATCATCTAATTATTTTCTTCTAGTTTCTTTTTCTTAGCTTTTAATTCTTCTTCTTTTTTGTTTCTTTTATCTACTTCTATTTTGTTAATCTTTGATTGTTTTCTTTCATAATAAGTTATTGGTATTAATATTAGAATTATTATTATTGCTGCTATTGTTATTCCAAAATATTTTCTAATTATTTCTTCTATAAATAATAGTAAAGGTAGTAGTATGATAAATCCTATACTTGCTGATTTAAATGTTATTCCATGTGTCCATTTACATTTTTCTTTTGTTTTTCCTATAAAGGGATCGGGCTGTTCTTTTTTTACTCCTTCATATTCACCTAATGATTTTGGTATCATGTATAATGCATATATGAATGTTAGTAGTATAATATGTCCTGATATTTCTGTTATTGGCAATATTTTATTCTCCAATCATATTTTTTTTAGTAATTATACTTATGTTATAAGCTATATTTTAAGTTTAACCTAAATTTATATTTATTATAAAAAAAGTAGACAATAAAAAAAAGTAAGATATTAGAAATTAAGTTTAATTCCTAACATATTAGCAATGAAATGTATAAGTATATTAATGTCAGAGAAAAAACCATTATACTGTTTATTATGGATATTCGACATGAAATCCTCCATACGATCATCTAATTCTCGTCTATATGTAGTATTGTTATAATCATGCTCTGTGAAGTAATGTATTTGCACAGCATAATTTCTATCTTCTCTATGGAAGATATACGTTACACCCATATTACTATTATTTGTCTCAGGTCCTCTGGAAGGATTCTTGAAATATTCCCTAGATACATTATTACCACCTAAGTTAACAGTAGTACTATTAACCACTTCATAGTTTCCATGTTCTAATTCTATTAGTTTTCTCTCAGATACATCTGTTATATGGCCCTCTGGCCAGTCATCCCATAAATCCCATACAACATAACGATTAGTAATAGAGTTATTGGTTTTAGCTTTATCAGTCCAGTTTACTTGTTCTGTAGTATTCCAGGCCTGCGGAACATTAACAGTACTATTTCCAAAAGTAAGTTGATTCTCTGTATTCCAAGATAAAATGGTGTTAACAGCACTTAAATTAGTGATTATATAAATAAACATTATAACGATAATAAAGCTAATTAACAGATCCTTCTTTCTCATTTTTTCCCTCTAATGTTTGATTTTTATCTTCTTCATTTTCTATACCTTTATGAGTAGTTTTAGTCCATTTTCTCTCGACTCTTGTTATCATATCCCACATTGTTATAAAGAACAATGGTATTAAATGGAAACAATAAATCCAATACTCTATTAAATCCTTGATAAATTTAAGATATTTCTTGTCATCACGTATAAGTGCAATACTTATTCCAGGGAAAAATCCAATCGCTGAAATAAAACCAATTATTAAAGGTGCTTCCATACGAATTACAGTAGGTATATGTAACACAAACCATCCAATTATATTAATGATAAATATTAGAAAACCAACGAAAATGAATAAATTAAATGCATAATTACTTATGTGAGAAATAATACCCACCTTTTTATAGAAAGGTAATCTACATGTAAGAATTCTGGAGAAATAAACAAATAATGTCTCAAAATTACCCATAGCCCAACGAACTCTTTGTTTCATAAAATCATGCCAATTATCAACAGCTTCCTGATAAACAGAAGCCTCTGGACAATATCTTATCTCTCCACCACTAATTAATAGCTTAACACTTAGGTTTAAATCTTCAGTAACAGCAAATCCATCCCATTTTCCTGCCTTAATAATTGCATCTTTTTTAACAAATTGACCATTTCCACCAAGAAATCCATTAAATTTAAGATTATCTTTAGCTCTAAGTATATTTCCAAAACCTGAAAATTCTACGTCTTGCATGTTAGTTAGGAAATTATAATCTTTATTATACATTCTTACTCGACATTGAACACCCTGTACTTTGGGATTATTTAAATAGGGGATTAATTTAGTTAAAAAATCTGGTTTTACCCGAGTATCAGCATCGAAAACTCCTAGAATAGAACCATATGATAATGATAATGCATCATTGAGTACAAATCCCTTACCTTTACCAGATTTGGGTGGTTTACGAGTAATTATTCTTAAATGAGGAAATTCCTTCTTAAGATTAGATAAAATTTCACCAGTTTTATCCTCAGAACCATCATTTACCACGATAAGTTCATAATTAGGTTTACCATTATATGTATAATCCATATTTACAATACTTCTAACGGTATCTTCAATAGTATACTGTTCATTATGTGCTGGAATAATAATTGATACAAAGGGTGGTTCATCATATGGTGTTGGTTCTTCCATTTTAAATAAACTCATTAATGCTAAAAATATCATCATTACAGAAGGAATAAAAATAATCCATTGTAGGAATGTTACATTCTTTGCTATAATACCTGATATTATAAGAATTATTGAAAGAGTTAGAAGTAATCCAGAATATAATTTCTCAATACCTAATTCAATATTTTTCTCAGTCATCCTTGATTTAACATCAATTACTGTTTTCACGTTAGATGCATGTTTTTTAAGAGCAACTTTAATAACAAATTTAATTTCATCAGTTGAATATTCATCAAAAATAAATCCATAATTTGTCTCTATAAAATTACTTTGAGTTAAATTATCATCAAAATTGAAGATATAAATTATAGGAATATCTAATTTATTAATTAATTTACCTAACTCTTCACCGTTTTTTTTACCATTTAAATCTAAACTTAAAAAAACAATATCTGGTAAATTCTCCTCAATAAAGTAAAGAGCTTCTTCACTATTATCTGAAATACCTACAAGGTCATAATGCTCATTTGTCAATGTTTTTTCAATGTTTCTTATAGCTTTTTTATTCTTAGAAACAAGATATACCTTAGGAATTCTTTCATTTAGGCTCTCAATAGTCGGTTCATCCTTAATATTTATAGTTAATTCTTTAGCATCACCAACATCTTTCAATGAAGAAATTTCACTATTAGCAATTTCATAAATAATATTATCCTCAGATATATTTTTATCTAAATCTACTGTTTCATTACCTTCATCAAAAGATTTATCATCAGGGAAATCAACACTATTATCAGAATTTTGTCTTGTATTACCTTCTTTCTGGTTTGAATCATCTTTATTTAAAAAACTATCTAATTTTAAATTTTCATTATAATCATCCAATATTACACCTCTTTTATTTTTTTTCATGTAAAAAAAAGATAATCTCATTGATGTGAAAAAATATTTCATTAGATTTTTGTTTTAATAAAGGTTTAAAACCTATGATATTTTTACTAATCTTTTAGAATTGTATATATCTTATTTAAATTAATCTAAAAGTATTATTCATATTTACTCTTATTAATATTAATAGTTTAGTCTAATTAAAATAAATAAAGAGTACGTTCTATTTTTCTGTTTATAAACTAAAAAAATATTGATTTAAATTAAAAAAAATATTAAGAAAATAGATATTTCTCAAATATAATAAGTAGGAAAGCAATATTTTTCATTTATATTAAATATTAATAATTTTGATAGAAAAAAAGCAATATACTAAATTTAAATGAGATAAGAAATAGAAAATTTAATAAAATTAGAGATTTATTTTTTTACAAATCCTCTTGCAATGTTAAGCTTTTCAGCATCGATTTTCGCACGTTTAATTGCAAAGTCTATACTCATACCGATAGTTTTCTTATTAAATGGCTTTGAAATAAATCCATAAACAGATAAATCATTTATTATTTTATTAAATGTATCATCGTCAGTGTATGCGGTTAGAAAAATAACAGGTAAATTAAGTTCTGAAAGTTTTTTAGCTGCATCAATACCATTCATTTCACCTTTTAAGTTAATATCCATAATTGTTAAATCAGGTGATGTCTCAGCTGCAATATTAATTGCATCTTGACCATTATCTGTGATATCTATAACTTTATAGCCTAATTCTTCAAGAGTAAATTTTAAATCGAGTGCTGTAATTGATTCATCTTCTACAATTAATATAGTATTTTTCATAAAAATCATCTGAAATATTTAACTTGAAAAAATTTTATAAATTTATTATTTTAAGATTTAATATCTTTTAATATCATGATAAAAAAATTGTCTTATTTTTCATTAAATCATGATTAAACTATATATTTAATATTTTTTTTTAAAATCTAATATAAACGAATATAAAAGTCCTTTGTTATTACTTCGAGAATTAGTTTATCTATTATAATTTAAATATTTATTTATTTTTAACTTTCTAAACTATTATTTTAAAGTCGGCCTGTACAGTTGTTTATGGAAAATTAATTAACATACTTCAGTTTTCACTTACTTTTTTTTTGAAATAATAAAAAGGATTATTAAATATCTAATTATTTAATTTAACACGATTCTATATATTAAAATTATATGGGATTCAACTATCTAAAATAGCATTGATTTTTTCAAATAAATCCTCAAAAGTAAATGGTTTATCTATAAATTGTACTTGTCCAGTCTCTATTAACTCATCTAATTCTTTTGTATGATCTTGACCAGAAATGAAAATAAATTTATAACCATCATCTTTATATTTATCGTAAATACTCATTCCACTGTAACCATGTTTAAGTTTTAAATCTGTAATAATTATATCTGGTTTTTTATCTGGAATATATTTCAATGCTTTATAACAATCATCAGTTTGATAAACAGTAAATCATTTATCCATTAATTTATACGATAAATCTAAAGCTATTATAACTTCATCTTCAATTAGCATATTATGTTATTTTAATGCTTCATTTAATTTAGTTTTTATGATGAGGAAATTTAATTTTAGAGATAAAACCTTTTTCGTGTTTGTCAATAATTATTATTTCACCATTAATTTGCTTAACTAAATCTGTTACCAGTATTTGACCTAATGAACCACCATTATCACTGCCCTCTAATCCAATACCGTTATCTTTATATGTAAATAGGATATCTTCACCTTCAGTTTCTAAACGACAAAAAATTTCTTTTTCACCTTCAAAATCATCAGGAAAAGCATGTTTAATTGAGTTTATACATTCTTCGTTAAGAATTAATATTAGAGGAATCATTGTCTGAGCATCTAATGATAAACCTTCTTCAATATTAAATTTGAAATTAATTTCGAAACTAGAATACATTTCTGAAAAAAGGGCTTTAAATTGATTAAAGAAACTAGATAAATCAACATATCCCCAATCATTTCCCTGATAAATCTTTTCATGTATCAGTGCCATTGAAGAGATAAATAGTTTCATAGAATCAATTATACTATGATCAGAATATCCAAATCTTTGTTGAAGATTTATTAAACTATTTAAAATTTGTAAATTATTCTTAACTCTGTGATGAACTTCTTTAAGTAATAAATCTTTTTGTTTTGATGTTTCAATAAGATCTAATTTATCTTTAATTATTTCTTTATCATGTATAAGAGTAACAAATAATCCGGGTTTATCATCTATAATAACATTTTTTAAGTATGCTTGTAAACATATTATCTTTTCACCTGTATCATAAAAAATATTATCTATAAAAGCAGATTTAAACTCAGTATCTTCTAAAGCATTATTTAATTGTTGAACACGTTCAATAGAATTTTCATAATCGATAATTCGACTAAGTAATGTATCTATAAATTTTTTCCATTCGAAATTATCTAAATAGTTATTTCCAAATCCAAGAAAATTAAAGAAGTTATCTTCATATTTAATTTCATGATTTTCCAGAGTGAAACCTAAGAAAGAAACAACTTCATCGACGTCTTCATTAATAAATAAATGTACATTGAAAAAAGGTTCAAATTCTTTAACTAACTCTTTTTTTTCTTCATTATTCATAAATATCCCTAACATTACCTAGAAAATTGATGAAATATATTTTATAAATTCTTCATATCCTATTAAAACGTTTTATGAGTTATATTATATACTTTTTTGTATTTTTCTTTTAAATGAATAATAATGTTATATTTTAACTTGATTTTAATATTAAAAGGATCATTGTTAAAATTATAAACTTTAATAATCTTTTTTATACTTTTTTTTTAATTAGATTATACTCTCTAATTATTGTGATTAACAAGACAAAAATTCTATTTGAATTAAGAAGCAATATGTTCAAGCTAAAAAAAATTTTTTATAAATATTTTTTCGGGTTACACTTTTTGTGGAAACGTAATTAGATTTTAAGAAAAATTAATAGTTGATTTATAACATATATATTTTTATAACATTAAATAATTAGTAATCGAGGCAAAAAAATGTGTACAGCAGCAAATTATTTATCAAAAGACCATTATTTCGGACGTAATTTTGATTATGAATTGTCCTATAATGAAAAAATTACTATAACTCCTAGAAATTATCCTTTGGAATTTAGAATTGAAGATACAATAGATAATCATTATGCTTTTATTGGTGTTACTGCTGGTATAGAAACTTATCCTTTATATTATGATGCAACAAATGAAAAAGGATTAAGTGTTGCCGGTTTGAACTTCAGTGAATTTGCAGATTATAAAGAAGTAGATAATGAAAAAACTAACGTAGCATCTTTTGAATTTATTCCATGGATATTATCACAATGTAGTAATGTTAAAGAAGCAAGAAAAATACTAGATAATCTAAACATAGTTAACATTCAATTTTCAGATGAACTTCCTAATTCATCACTTCACTGGATAATATCTGATAAAAATGAATCTATCACTGTAGAAACAGTTAAAGAAGGATTAAAAGTTTATGATAATCCCGTGGGCGTTTTAACAAATAATCCTCCATTTGATAAACAATTATTTAACTTAAACAATTACAGATATTTATCTAGTAAAACACCAGATAACACATTTAGTACAGAATTAGATTTAATGCCATATAGTAGGGGAATGGGTGGATTAGGCTTACCCGGAGATTTATCTTCAATGTCCCGATTTGTAAAAGCAAGTTTTACCAAAATGAATTCATTATCTAGTGAAGACGAACTTGAAAGTGTAAGTCAATTCTTTCACATTCTAGGATCAGTAGAACAACAAAGAGGTCTTGCATTTATCAGTGAACCAGATAAATATGAAATTACAATATATTCTTCATGCGTAAATACTGATAAAGGAATTTATTATTATAAAACATATGAAAATAGTCAAATTAATGCAGTTAACATGAACAATGAAGATTTAAACTCTGAAACATTAATATCATATCCATTAATTAATAAACAAAATGTAAATTATCAAAATTAGGATATTAAATAAAATTTTTAGATTATTTTTTTATCCAATTCCTTTTTTTCAAAGAATATTACATCTATTTTATTTATATAATCAGTAATATTCTATTGTTTTCTTGTTAAAACCATGTATTGTTAAGATTCTTTTATTTATCTTAAATAATATTATAATTAATAATATATAATAATTAACTATACTTAATCTATTATTAATAAAATAATTCAAATATTGATTAAAAAAATGAGTAAAGGATAGAATTTTTTAGAAATATTAAATTTACTATTTCTTCTATCCTATAAATTAAAAGTTACATGTTTGTGTTCCTGATTTAATATTTAGATAACACGTTACACTATCTGATCCACTAGGACCTGAAATAGTAACTACACATGTATCTGGATAATATTTAGATGCTACACCAGCTGTTACATGAACATAACCATCAGAATCAACGGTTTTTGAAACATCATTACCGTCATTTAAGGTATTACCATCACGTGAATATAAAGTACTGATAGTAACTGATTCTCCAGCATATTCCTTACCTACATATACATCTGCATGACTTTTACTACTTAAACTAGAACCTGTAGTAATTTGTACTTGTTGAATATTCATAGATGTAGCTGTTGTTGCAGTAGTATTTGAGGGATTACTTGCAGTACTATTAGCTGTACTACCATTTGCTGTAGAATTAACAGTACTGTTATTTTGTTGAAGGGTTATTGCTTGTTCTGGATGAGTTAAATCAGAATTTGTGATAAATGTGTAAATACCAAATGCACCAATAGCTACAACAGCCACTATAATAATTGCAATTATAACGCCACTAGATTCTCTCAAAATTTTACTCTCCCATTATATTAGTTTTAATATACTTATTATTTTTCTAAAAACTAAATAATAAAATTTCACATAGAATAGGATAAAATATAATTTTTAAATATCTAATTATATATAGAAGTAAACAAGAAGTAATAATAATTATTTAGAGGTGAATATTATTCCTAATAATCTAACTATAATAACAATGATAATATTATGGGTATTCTTATGTGTAATTTCACAATTATTCAATATAATAATATTATTATTAATAGCAGTAGCTTTAATACTCTATTTCATAGCATATATTATAATATATAAACCATTTAAGATGCTAAGACAGAAACGTAAGGATAATGTTGAAATAGAAAATATTCATAATCAGAGATTATTGTCACTTGATGAAGAATCTGAAAATGATAATGAGTATACTGAGCAAGCATATATCAGTAATGTAAATCCTAAATTTGTATACTATCATAATAAAAGTAATGATTCAATAACCCTTCTAAACAGAGATAATGGTAATTTATGGTTAATACAACCCTCTAATAGAAATAGGGAATATCCTAAATATAAACTGAAATATCAGAGAACAGATAAAGCTATTAATATGATTGAAGAGTTGTTAGCTAATGATGAGAATTACTTCGAAAAAGAAGGATTATTACTAACTAGTAACTATTATCTCGAAAACAAAATATTACCTGGAAATTTTACATAAAATTTCCAATTTTACTTTAACCCTTTTTTTTCTTAAATAACTTACATATTTAGATAAACTACCCATGATACTTAATTTTACTTGAAAAATGTATAATATAACACAAAAACTAAATAATATTTATTAATTAAATAAATCATATAATAATATATACAATCGACAATAGGGGTGATGTTTTATGTATAAAAAAATATTATTACCAACAGATGGTTCCAAAAATTCGTACAAAGCAATAAAACATGCATATGAAATAGCTAAAGACGAAGATGCAGAAATCCTAGTATTAAATGTAGTAGATAGTAAGCATTTAACCAGCCTTCCTGAAGATGCATTAACTGATGAAGCACTATCTGTATTTGAAAAACAAAGTGAAGTAGTAACAGAAAGAGTAGTAAAGCAAATAGAAGAAATCGATTCAGACTTTGCTACTAAAGTATCAACACTATCAGTAGAAGGAAACCCAGTAGAAGCAATACTAAAAGTCAGTGATAAAAAAAACATAGACTTAATAGTAATTGCAAGTAGTGGTAAACACATGTTAGACAGATTCCTTTTAGGAAGTGTAACAGAAAAAACAATCAGATACTCAAAAGTACCGGTACTAGTAATACCTACAACAAAAAAATAAATATTTTAGGATACCTATCCTAAATATATTTCTTAAAACTCATTTTTTTTAAATTATTATTGAACAATATAATGATACAGAACTGATTTTTACATTAACCATTATTAAACAGTACAATAAATTCATAATGATTAAATATCTATTAATATAAAAAAACAATGTTTATCTATAATAGTAAACTATTTATATAAAAATGGATATAGAATAAATTGATTTTTGAAAGAAATTCATATATCTTTAATAAATTCATTCTAAAGAAATTAAAGTAATCAATAAATAAATAGAATATACTCATTAAACATACTCTATAAATCGCATATTAAAGATATAAAATATTTAATTAATGACACATGGTGAAATTATGGCTTTATTTGATAAATTAGCAGGACATGCAACTGTAGAAGCAGGTACAGATTACGTATCAGAATTCTTTGTAGAAGGAGAAGAAATCATACAACAATTTCAATTCCTACGAGATCAAATTATACTAACAAACTATGGAATATATGATGTAGATGTACAAGGATTAACAGGAAAAAAAGTAGAAGTAAAATTCTTCCCAAAAGATACAATAAAAACAATATCATTTGAAACAGCAGGTACACTAGATATTGATGTAGACATAAAAATAGGTGTAACAAATAATACAACAGTAACAGCAGAAGGAGCAGCATTCAGTGCACCTCTTTCATTTAAAGTACCCTCAAAACAAGCAAATGAAGCAAAACAAATTGTTAATCTAGTAAAAATAAATTACTTATTATAAAAATAGATTCATCTTTTATTTCTTTTTTATTTTTGTATATACTACTAATTTTGGAAAATTTTTTTTTAAAAATAGAATAATAGATGAGGTAATATCATCTATCTTTAAAATGATCTATAATAACCTACACCATGTGAACCAAATATTAGTCCGGATTGATGTGATTTCTGATGACTATATTGATAACTTTGTTGACTACTCATTGAATCTATCTCATCAGCAGTTTGTTGTTCAAGATACTCTTGTCTTTGTTGATTATAATCATCAAAGTATTGTCTTTGGTCAGCTGTTAAATCATTATCACTAATGTCAAGAGATTTTATTTCAGTACCATTCTTGTAATACATGACAAGTACTCCAAATACATCAGAATCTGTGAGTTTATATCTGGTTGTCTGAATAGTTTCATTGAATTTAAATGTACCCTTAGTAGCATATGCAATACCTCTTACACTACCAGGACTTAGTCTATAAGTAGCATTATCCTCAGTATTTGTACAAAAAGCATGTTGAAGACCAAGATCACCCTTGTAATCAGTAGTATTACCATCAGAATACTCAAATACAAAGTCTACTGGGAAGAAATCATGTTTAACCATTCTGTCCTCAGAATCATCAGCTGAAACAATAGTAGTTAACAGGCAAGAAACCATCAAGAATATTAATATTAAAGATAATTTCTTAATATTCATTAGTATTCATCCTCCATATTAATTGAAATTTAGATAATAATTTGTCATTACAACTATAAAATTATATCCTAAATAATAGAATCAATCTAATTAAAAATAACAGTAATTAACAAAAATAGTTCTTTTAAAATAAGGAGATTGGGAAGTAATTAGATGATATATTTATCATACTAATTAGTAATTATTTGTAGTTCTAAAGTATCCTGAGCCTCCACTTCCCACATAATAACCAGAATAATGGTCTTTCTGGTATTTATCATGCATCATATTATATGTAGTCTCAGTATCTATCTCTTCAGCAAGGTGTTTTTGTAAGTATTCTTGTCTTTGTTGTTCATAATTATCAAAATATGTTCTTTGATCTGCTGTTAAGTCATCATCTTCAATATCTAATGATTTGATTTCTGTACCATTTTTATAATACATATTTAGCATAATATATGGATCTAGATTATCATCCTCTCTTTTTATACTATGTGTTATTAGGATAGATTCATTGAATTTGAAAGTACCGTTAGTTGCAAAGGCTATACCCCGAACATTCTCTGTAGGAACTAGATAGGATACGTTATCGATAACATTTCTACAATGAGCATATTTAAGACCAAGATCGCCTTTATAATGAGTAGTGTTACCATCTGAATACTCAAATAAAAATTCATCTGGGTAAAATTCATGTTTTGTAGTAACTATTGTTTGAAAATCCTCAGTATTATTTTCGGATACTTCTGTAGGAGCCTGGTCCTCTATTTCATAAGTATCTTCAGGGTCAACATTTGATAATGATATAATAAACATCCCTGAAAATACCAAAATTATAAAGAGTCCTATTACTTTTGCAGTACTCACTAGTTTACATCCTCCATTTTAATTATAATTGTTAATAAAGTATCTGTTGGTACTATTATAAAATTATATGTTATTAGATGAGTATTGATTCAATTTATTAACGTTTTTATTTAGTAAATATAACTTGTTATTTCATCTTTTTTTTCATGTTTTTAATCATTTTATTGTTTGTTATTGACAAGTAAATCTTTATATATCTTAGTTAGGATAATAATATATGTATTAATATAATCTCCTTTTTTTATAAGTTGATACTTATTTTAATGGGTTTATATTTCAGTTTAAAGTGTTATAATTTATAATAATAGAATTAAGTATTTCATTATTAAAAAAAGGAGTGATTGTGAATGATTATGGGAGGATTAGATGAATACAACTAGAAGATTAATTAATTATATAATAGGATTATTTATTATGACCATTGGAATTGCATTTTCTATTAAATCTAATTTGGGTGTATCTCCTGTTAGTACAATACTATATACATTAACTGTAGTTTGGGGTATTGAAATTGGAACAGCTACAATAATTTTTCATTGTTGTCTTGTATTATTTCAAATATTATTACTAAGAAGGTCCTTTGACCCTAAAAATTTATTACAGGTAATTGTGGGAATAATTTTTGGATATTTCACTAGTTTTTCAGTATATTTGATGTCATTTATACCAGCTTCATCAAATCTTCTAATATCATTAGTGTATATGTTGATTAGTATTGTAACAATAGCATTTGGAATCTTTTTATACTTACCACCAAATCTAATACCTCTTGCTGGTGAAGGAGCAATGCAGGCTGTTACTATAGTTACTAAGCAACCATTTCATAGAATTAAAATAATATTTGACACTACAATGGTAGTAGTATCGTTATGTGTTTGTTTATTTATGATTCATTCACCAGGTAGTGTTAATCTTGGAACAATCATATCTGCATTTCTTGTAGGCACGGTCTTAAAATATATTGTGAAAATATTTGAGCACTATAAGGGCTATAATCCAATGGTTATAAATCATAATAAATAAAAAAAATTTTAGGATGAAGATGTAAAAATAGTAATATTAATTCTTATCCTTCTTTTGTTTTAGGCGTTCTTTTTTCTCTTTTTCTAGTTCTGAATCTTTAATCTTGTTAACTAGTTCATTTACCTTATTCATATAATACACCTTATTAAATTAGATGTTATAATTTTAATCGTTTAAAATAGGTGAATGCTTGTTGTATTAGGCTAATACCGTATTGTTTTTCGAAATCACTGTTAATATGGTAGTTTATTATGTCAACGCCGTCTTTACCCTTATAGTAGTCAACTTGGCATGCCTGTGATAAATCCATTATTCTAGCGTATGGCATTTCAATTCTAATAAGTACATAATCATCCTCAGGTATAACTGTGGTGAAATTCATGTTACGTATATAATATGAGATAGATGAATCATCTCGTTTTTCTGTTATTTCACCACTAAGTTTTCTAATTCTATCAATTACATCATTTAACACATTTATTAGTGGATATTCCTTGTCATTGATTATTTCTTCAATAGTTTTATCTTGAAATGTCATATTATAATCACCTTTAATCTATTTATTATATTAGTCTCTTTTATTTTAAAAAATTATCACAATAAATGTTTATTATAAGTATTAAATGTTTTCAAATCTTTTGAAATAATAAAAATAATAATATAAAAAAGATAAATTAAATTATATAGAATTTTTGATTATTAAAAAAATAAAAGTGATATGATGAATACAAATATTTTAATAATAGGTGCAGGTATTGCTGGATTATGTGCAGCAAAGGAAGCTACAGCTAAGGGAGATAAAGTTGTAGTAATAGAACAAAAGGAGGATGTGTCTACTAGTGGTGTTGAGTACATAACAAAAACTAATCTGCGACAGCTTAATATTAAATCTAATCCTGATTGGATTCTAAATACTACTAATGGTTTTACATTAAATTCACCAGATAATACTAGTATTGTATTAGATGATTCAACTATTGCTATGCCTGAAAAATCATATATTGTTGATTTAGATAACTTTAATAAAGATTTAAAGAAAATGGCATTAGATAGTAATGCTGAAATATATTTTAATACAAAGGCTACAGGTATCAGTAGAAATGGTAGTAGTGTAGTTGTAACTGTGGATAATAAGGATATAGGAGAAATAACTACGGATATACTTATCATAGCTGAGGGTTTAGATTCTAATATGACAAAACAAGTTAATCTGGAATATGATTTATCAAATAAAAATACGCGTAGTATTGTTCAGTATAAAGTTAAATCTGTTAATGTTGGTGTTGATAATAATATTAACATGTATTTTGGTAGTGTAGCACCTGGTGGTTATGCATGGATATTACCAGTAGATGAGAATAATGCGTATATTGGTTTAAGTACATTAAATAATAATGATTCAGATTCTGGGGAGTTATTAGATAACTTTTTATCAGAGAAATTAGATGATTATACTATTATTGACAAAGAATCCCATGTACTTCCGGTTAATGGTATTAGCCGTGAACGTGTTGATGATAATATTATGATAACAGGTGATGCTGCTGGTTTTATTAATCCATTAACTAATATGAAATTGGAGAATGCTATTGCTTCAGGATTATATGCTGGTGTTGTTGCTAGTGAGTTAATATTTACTGGTGAGGATCTTGATAAAGTATACATGCAGAAATTTACAATGTATACTGACATGTTGATTAATGAAGATACTGAACGTTATAATGAAACTAGGAAATTTTTATTATCTTTAAGTGATGATGATTTTAATATAATAGCAAGTCAGTTAGAGAATGCAGAAATGTATGAATCAGATATAGATAATATAATACGATATATGATAGAAAACTGTTCTAAACCAGGATTACAATTAAAAACGTTATACGCATAATGGTGTTTAAGGATTACTTTTTAAGTAATCTTAATAATTCTTTCTTTGAATCTACATATGTGTAATCTTCATTTGGTAACTTTTTTTCATTAAATCCGTAGCAGACGTAATGTGTTTCAGGAGTTAAGAATTTACACCATTTTTTCCTTGAAAGTTCATGATATACCACTAAATAAAATCCTACATCAAACCATTCATTATCCTGTAATGCTCTGTATAATCTTATATTAATAAATGTTTCATTAAATGGCCTGGTTTTGATTAGGATATATACATAGGGTATCCATAATATTAACTTCTTTTTTAATGAACCCTTTAATTTATAGTATTCAAGGGTAACTTTGTTGCGTATAGTTAATTTTTCTTTTAAATCATTGTATTTGTTAGTGCTTTCCTGTTTATATTCTTTAAATTGTGTATCTTCTTCAATAATCTTCCTATTCAACTTATCTAATTCTACTTGATAATCTACTATTTTTTTATCGTTAGCTTGTATTTGGTCTTCTTCTCTTATGTAATCTTTCTTATAATCTTCAAGTAATTTATCATTATCATGAATCTTCTCGAGATGATACTTTAATTCATTCTGATATTGAGCAATCTCCTTATTATTGAGGGATATCTGATTGATTTCATTTTTTAATTCTTCCTCATACTCTTTTATCTTTTTTTCTTGCTCCATAATCTTATTTTTATGTATAGTAGATACATCATAAAAACTAGTATCTATAATTTTATTAACATTACTAATAACATCTCTTAACTGCCAAGGTTTTAATGTTTCATGACCCTTATTTCTACCAATTATCCTAACATTAATATTATTTTTATCATCCTTTTTAATGTAAGGTAATTCACATAACTTTTGGAAGAATGAGAAATACTCCTTATTAAGATCTAAATCAAATGTATAATCAAGTAATACAATAGAACGTGGGATATATTTCTCTTTTTTTATTAGTTCTATGATTGATATTCTATACTCATAATTATCATGTATCTGCTTAAGTGACATATCCTTAAATACATATTTAATAATTGGTTTAGGATATGATCGGAATATTTCAAGCTGTGGAACTTCTGCAATTGAAATAGAATTTTTAACGAGAATTGATAACATGATAGCCATATACCCACCGGATAAACTACCATAAAACATGATGTTACCGTATTGATTATTAACGTCATACTTGTAGAGGTTTCGTGATATTTTAGAAATAATTTCTGCAATAGTTTCTAAGTACCAGTTATCAAGTGTACCTAATCCCCATCCTGTTGTTATTTCATCATTTATATAAGTTGTAGGATCATTAATAAATATTGTTGATTCTTCAAAGTACCAGTTATATCTTTCATAATAAGGCTTTGTTCTGTCATGTTTGTTAGGAATACTGCCCGGTGTTAGAATTAGTAATTTATCGCTAGTATCCTTTAGATTAACAAGAAATTCATATTTAATATCATCTGCATATACAATTAGGTTGAATGGCTTATTCACTGGAAAATTATATCCTTCGAGTGATTCTAGGTTACATTCAATTATTTTATTAGGTATGTTCATTATTTATGTCCTATAAATTGTTTTAAAATTTTGTTATATCAGATGAAATGACATTATATTATATTCTATAATCTAAATTATTTATACATTAATAATCTTTAATAATAAAAAAAAGTTAAAAAAAGGGGAGTCTACAGGATTAAAATATATATCTTTTATATTGTATTTGAATTGATTCTTATTGATTAAATAGTTCTTCTGCTTTATGCATATAGTCAATGACATTTACATCAAATGGACAATTTTTTATACATTGACCGCATTCAATACAATCTGATGCGTGTGCTGATAGGTTATTATAGTGTTCTCGTATACTTTCAGGTATTTGTTCATGTATTCTTGCTAAATCATAATACTTGTTTACCATTGCTACATTAATGTTAACAGGACATGGTGCACAGTGTCCACAATAGGTACATTGACCCTTAAATGAGTGATTCGGTGCATTTTTTAATATTTCAGTGTAATCACGTTCATCTTCACTAGCTTCATAATATGCTAATGAATCATCTAATTCCTTAATATTTTTTACTCCTACAAAGACAGATTTTACCGCTGGACGTGTAAGTGCATATTCTATACATTGTATTGGAGTGAATGCTACTCCAAATGGTGAATCTGCATCGTTAAATAATCGACCACCTGCAAAACATTTCATTACAGTTATTGCTGTATTATTATTTTCACATTTCTGGTATAATTCTGCTCTTTCAGGTGCAATACTTGATAAATCACTTGTATATTTCTCTTTATTTGAATAATCTTCAATATCTTCTGTAGCAGGCATTATATCATATGCTGGGTTAATGCTGAATAATATTAATTCTATTTCTGGTTCTTCTGCTGCTAGTAATGCTACGTCAGGGTTATGTGTACTTAGTCCTATGTGGTGTATGGTGTTATCTTCTTTTAGTTGTCGTATGTATTCTATGAATTCTCCATTCATGATTTCATGGTATTCTTTTATTTCATCTACGTAGTGTATCATTCCAAAGTCCATGTAATCTGTCTTGAATTTTTTCAGTAAATCTTCAAATGCTGGTTTTACTTTATCTATTTCACGTGTACGAACGTATTGGTTATTTTGCCATGTGGAACCTATATGACCTTGTATTATCCAGTTTTCACGGTTGCCTTCAATTGCATTCCCTAGTTTTCCTCTTATATCTGGGTCTGACATCCAGCAATCTAATGCATTTATTCCTTTTTCTTCACAGTATTTTACTAATTTGTTAACTTCTTTGTCAGGTAATTCTCCCATCCATTCAGCACCGAAGGATAGTTCACTGATTTTTATCCCGGTATTTCCTATTTTTCTGTATTTCATTAAAAAAATCCCCTTCTAATTTATTATATTTATATATTTATATATATTTATATTTAAAGTGAATATATTATTACAATCATGAAAAATTAGAACGGATATTATTATTTAAATAAATCTTGACAATAAATAGTAAATAGTTAAGAATAGATAAATAACATAATTTTTTTTATGATAAATCATCAATGACCTGAAAAAGGTTTTCATATTCGTTTAATGTTTTCTGTAATTTTTTTTTATTCATAGTAATTATTTGTATTTCATCCTTTTGTGGTGTGATTTCTGTTTTAGTTCTTAAATTATTATTACCTTCAAATAATTTATCAACTAGTGTTTTTATTTGATTGTATTTTTCTTCAGTTATGTTATACATTCGATGATTTTCAAGTACGTCCATTGCATGGACAATACCCTTGTTAATAGTTTCGGCACAGTGTGTTATTTTTATTTTAGTATCTAGGTAGTAGGGCGTATCTATTTTATCTGATTGTATTAGTATGTTGATGATACATGTTATATGTTCTTCATCTGAGTTATCAATAATGTGTTGAAGTGTTTGGAATTGTCTGAGGTTTGCATTGTTAAATGTTTCCATTTTTAATCTTTTCCATATATGTTTTTTGAATTTATATTTAGTATTATATTATTTTTAATTTATATTCATATGTTACATTTTATTGATTGAATTAAGTAGAATAAGAGAATCTACATTTTCAGTTTTTCTTGTAAATTTTTTCTGTAGTACTTAATTTGATACTTTTTCTATTAATTAAATTTATTTAATAAATTATTAAACAATTTTAATTTTTTTATTTGAATATTGTATATTAGAATAATAAAATAATTTGCACATTGGATTTTATAATTTGAATATCTATGATTTACTAATAATCTTCACAATGTTTAATTAAACAATATAAATATAATATTACCCAATTAATAGAAATTTAATAACAGAAAACGCTTATATATGGATAATTAAATAAGCAATTGTCTAAATAATGAACTTTATCATAACAACTTAAATCATGACAAAGAAATTCATTAAATCTTAAATATTGGATAAGTGGTGAAAATGGATATAAATTATAAAAAAAATCTAGAAAACGTATTAAACGGTAAACAAACAGATATAACTCCAGTTATTACTGTTACACAATCTGGTATATTAGATGCAATGGAATTAACTGGAACATCCTGGCCAACAGCACATAAAGATCCCGAACAAATGGCAACATTAGGAGCATCATTATATGAACTAGCAGGCTTAGAAGATGCTAAAATACCATTCTGTCTAGCAGTAGAAGCAGAATCAATGGGGTGTGAAGTAGATTTAGGTTATGGTGGTAGAACACCTGAAGTAGTAAAATCACCATTTGAAAAACCAGAAGATATAGAAATCCCAGAAAACTTCGAAGAATCAGGCAGAATACCAGTAATATGTGAGGCAGTAGAAATATTACGTGAAAGATATGATAATCTACCAGTATGTGTAGGTATCACAGGACCATTTACAGTAGCAGGCCATTTAATAGGCGTGGAAGAAATACTAAAAATGATTAACCTAGATTTATTTGCAGTAGAGGATGCAATAGAAGTAGCAGCAGAAGCAGTATCAGCATATATCAGGAAATTAAATGAAGTAAAACCTGACGTGATTTGTGTAGCAGATCCAACATCATCTGGTGACTTACTTAGTCCCCTTGATTTTGAGCAACTATGTAGGCCAGCTCTTGAAGATATAGAAGAGGTTATGAAATCACAGAATGTTTTACATATCTGTGGTCATACAGCAGGTATATTAAAGGACATGTTATCCTGTGGATATAATGGTATAAGTATAGAAGAAGCAGTTGACATGAACTTTGCTCAAAAGGTAAAACATGATTTAGGAGATAAATGTCAAGTATGTGGTAATATTTCAACAAGTAAAACCTTATTTAGAGGAACACCAGAAGAAGTAAGAGAAGAGGTATTACAAGCATTAAATAAAGGAGTAGATGTGGTAGCTCCTAGTTGTGGTATAGCTGCTGCTAGTCCATTAAAGAATATTCAAGCAATGGTTAATGCTCGTAATGAATTCTTTGGAATAGAATAATAATAATTTACTTATTTTTTTATTTTTTTTTATTTATCTATTAATCCTTGACTAATTTTTCTTGTTTAATTAATAAAAGATTTAAATATGTTATTAAAAGATAATATAATTATAAAATGATAAAGATGGCTTGAGAAAATGATTGATAAAATAGAATACAAACCAATAGGAGTTATACATAGTAAATACACCAATCCGCAGGAAATGCCTAAAAATTACACTGAATCAAAAGATGTTGAAGCATACATTGAATTAGATGAAAAATACATGAAAGGTATAGCTGATTTACGTATAGGTAATGAATATATACTATTATTTCACTTTCATAAATCAGAAGGCTATGATTTAACAGTACCTTGGCGTGGAGTGGGACCTATGAGAGGATTATTCTCTACACATGCTCCAAGAAGACCTAATCCTATAGGAGTATCTATAATTACTGTAACAAAAATCGAGGATAATAAGATATACTTCACAGGCGTTGACATGTTAGATGGTACACCTGTTCTTGATATTAAAAATCATGATTAAGAAAATTAGATTTAAGTATAAAAAATAAAAAAGAATAGTTTTATGATAATTATATTTAATCATCATATACTTCTATACATTCACCTTGACATTTTTCTGCAGCTTCTTCATAAATTGATGCATCGTCTACTTCTATTTCATCCATACCATCGTCTCTTTCTGAACCGATTATTGTAGCTTTGTCATCATCATCAAAAGTGAATTTTGTTTCATCTATTTCTACGCAGTTTCCACAACTTGTGCATTCTTCTCTGTCTAATACTACTTCTACCATAATATCTCCTCATTATATTTTTTTAATAATAATATATACATTCTATTATTATTAAGTTTTTGTTACGATTATGGTAAAAATTACTTAATCAATCAATATTTATCATTTTTTTATTAGCTACCATTTATCCCAATGAATTTTAGTAGTATCCATTTTATCTAATGGTTCTTGTTTCTTTAAGGGATATCCTAATGCTATTAAGGAGAATGGAATAATATTTTCTGGTAAATTAAAGTATTTTATGAGTTTATTTATTCTTTTTTCTACTGGATGTATAGCTGTCCATACAGCTCCTAGTCCTAGTGCTTCTGTTGCTAGTAATATATTTTCTGTTGCTGCTGAGAGATCTTGTATTGCTAATTCTTCTAATCCAGGATATGTTTTTTTAGTATCGTATAATACTATTATGCCTGCAGTTGCATCTTTAAACATTCCAGCGTATTCATGTATACTTGCCATGTCAATTAGTGTTTGTTTATCTTGTATTACAATAAAATGCCATGGTTGAAGATTTAATCCAGAGGGAGCACTTATTCCTGCTTTAATTATTTTATCTAAATCTTCTTTTGTTATCTTTTTATCAGTGTATTGTCTGACACTTTTTCTGTTGTATATATTATCTAGTATTATGTCGGTTTTATTCATATTATTTTTCCTCTTTTATAGTTAAAGTTAATTATCTTTTGATTATATAAATAATTCTAATGGTTGATGATTATGAAAATGGAAATAAATATTGATCCTGAACTTCAAAGACGTGCACGTGCTGTATGTAGAAATGTTAGTGGTTTAACATTAGCTGGTTATTATGAATATTTGATAGAAATGAAGTTAAGGGATTTACCCAGTGTGGATAAGATTGAAGATAAGCGTCCTAGATTGGATAGTTATAATCCTGATGAATTGGATGATTTATGGTAATTGTAATCTATGAATCATGTTTATTAGATTATTTATATATCCATATCTTAAAAAAATAGTTAAAGATAATTTAAGTATTATCTTATAAAGTTTGTAAATATTTGTTTTTCAGATTCTGGTAATTGTTCATGTTGTATTGATTTTAGTAACCATGCCATGTTTTTTGCTAGAGTTCTCATGGTTTGTAATCCTTCAATGTCTTGTTTTACTTCTTCTGGTGTATTACCATGTACAGCATTCCAGTACTGACTTGTTACTATTGGCATCTTAGATATTGAGAAGTATTTATTTAATCTGTCAAATGATACTGTACTTCCTGATCTACGGCAACTTACTATTCCTGCTGCTGGTTTATTAGCAAATTTTTCTGCATCTGCATAGAATACCCTATCTAATAGTGCACTGAGTGCTCCATTTATACTCGCATAGTATACAGGAGATCCTATTATTATACCATCTGCTTCTTCAAATTTCTTTATTAATTTATTACATGGATCGTCATCAAATACGCACTTTCCAGGATTTTTTTTACATACTCCACATGCAATACATCCCTGCACGGGTTTTGTTCCTATCCAAAAGATTTCAGAGTCTACATCATTTTTTTCTAATTCATTTGCTATTTCTGTTAGTGCTGTGTATGTACATCCTTCTTTGTGTGGGCTACCATTTACGAGTAAAACTTTCATTTATAATCACCTATATATTTATATATATTAATATATGGATAATTTTATAAATAATTAATCGTAAAATAAGAAAATAATATAAAAATTAACAATAATTACAAATAATAATCAAAAAAAATTAGAGAAAAGATAATAATAATATAAAAATATCATCGTATAAAGTTTGTGAAGGTTTTTTCTTCATATTCTGGTGTTGGTTCATCTTTTAATGATTTAAGTAACCATGCCATGTTTTTTGCTAGGGTTCTCATTATTTGTAATCCTTCAATATCCTGTTTTACTTCTTCTGGTGTATTACCATGTACAACATTCCAGTATTGACTTGGTACTACTGGCATTTTATTATATGTGAAATACTTATTAAGTCTGTCAAATGATGCACTTGCCCCTGCTCTACGACAACTTACTACTCCTGCTCCTGGCTTATTTTCAAAGTTAATTCCTCCAGCATAGAATACTCTGTCAAGTATTGCTGAAAGTCCTCCATTAATACCTGCAAAGTATACAGGTGAACCTATAACCATACCATCAACTTCTTCACATTTCTTGATTAATTCATTACAGATATCATCATCAAATATGCATTTTCCAGGATTTTTTTTACATACTCTGCATCCAGTACATCCACGTATTTGTCCTGTTCCTATCCAGAATATTTCAGAGTCTACATCATGTTTTTTTAATTCATTTGCTATTTCTGTTAGTGCTGTGTATGTACATCCCTCTTTATGTGGGCTACCATTTATTAGTAATACTTTCATCATAATCACCTATAATATATTTACATATATAAATATCATTTTATATCATAAATAATTAATTGGACAAAATAGGAATTAACATATAAAGAAAAATTTAGAAATTAAAATTAATCATAATAATTTTAAACAAAAAAAGAATAAAAAAAAGGAATATTAGAATGGTAGAGATGTATAATATTTAATTGTTCCACATTTAGACCAATTAACAATATTACCAAATGTGTTACTACTTGATGATGCATCACAATTATACCATACTCCATTAACATATACTTGTGCCCATACGTGACCTACTACTAGACCACTACGGAATGTACATGTAGCATGACAATACCTTGCTGGTATATTACATGCACGCATCACAGCAACCACTAGATGTGCTAAATCACAACAATTACCACTACCACGAGTTAAGGTACCAACAGCACCATAACGAGTGTTAGAATAGTAAGTATAACTTGTAATACTATTCACATAACTAAATATGTAAGATGCAATAGTTTTAGTATTAGAGCTAGATACTTTAGATAATATAGTATTAGCTAAACTAACAATCTTACTATTAGTAATGTCACAATTTGAAGTAGATTTAACATAACTTTCATAACCTGATGGAACTGAAATCTTAGAATTACTACTATTGTTACTTGTAATATTCAGTTTAAGTGTTCCGTTAGCTCTTGAACTAGAATAATATTCATTATCACCATACACAACAGTAATATTATATGAGGATGAACCCCAACTAGAAGGTATAGTGTAATTAATCTTAGCTACACCATCGGTTACATTGGTTGAACCTATTGTTTTTCCATTTATCTTAAATGCAACAGTACCATTTTTCACATAGGATCCATTACTACTTTTTATAACAGCTGAGAATGTAGCAGTAGAACCTGGTTTAACAGTAACAGTATTTACAGTTATAGATGTTGTTTGTTTATGAAGAACTGTAAGAGTACTGTTTGCTCTAGAAGCAATATATTTACCATTACCACTATATACTGCTGTTATAGTATATGTTGAATCCTTATAACTTGATGGTATTGTATAAGTTATTGATGCTCCACCATTAGATACTGTACCGTATCCAATTGTTTTTCCATTGATTTTAAATGCGACAATTCCAGATTTTATGTAAGAACCATTATTTGTGGTTATAATTGCTTTAATTATTGTTGATTTACCTGCTAATACGGGTGTTGTTTTAATAGTTATTTTTGATTCGACGGTTGGAGTTAATGTTAAATTTCCATTATTTTTTGATGATGAATATATATTATTTCCACCATAAACAGCTGTAACTGTATATAGTGTAGATCCATATGTTGATGGAATAACATAATTCAATTTAGCTCCACCGTTGGATACATTAGCATATCCCACTGTGTTTCCATTAATCTTAAATGCAACAAGTCCATTTTTTACATAAGAACCGTTACTTGTCGTAATTACTGCTTTTAATGTTACTGATGATCCTGATTTTCCAGTTACTGAGGTTACTGTAGTTTTTGTATCATACTTGTTAATATTTAAAGTACCAGCCGCACTAGCTGAACTGTAATTTGTAGTACCAGAGTATATAGCAGTAATATTATATGTACCTGCAGAAAAGCCGTTTAATGGATATACATAACTAGCTTTTCCATTACTTACTGTAGTGTTTCCTACAGTCACTCCATTTATTTTAAAAGCTACTGTTCCACCATTCACATAGTTACTTGAATTATCTACGATGGTAGCTTTCATTGTATAATTGGAGTATCCATATAATGTAGTATTAGTTACTGACATTTTTGTGCTAGTTTTAGATGAGCTACTAGTACTGCTTTTTAAGGATTTTGTTTGAGTATTACTGTTAGTATTAGAACTTGAAACAGAAGTTGTGTTTGTCACTGTTGAACTTGATTGTGTTGAAGTTACTGAATTCGTTTTCGCTGTATTTTCATCAGAATCTGTACTAGATGTATCTGATGTGCTTGTTGTTGTAATCTTTTCACTTACAGTATCTGTATCTGATGCTTCACTACTTGTTGTTGTAGTTTGTAAGCTAGATGCAGTTGATATACTGCTATGTGTTGTATCATTGGATGCAGTGTCTGTAGCTGCTACTGATCCTATTAATAGTATCATAGTTGCTAGTAATAGAATCATTCCAAAATACCGCTTAATTATAAAACCTCCTTATAATTATATAATTTGGATATAATTACATTCATAATAGTTAGTTAAATTATTTTTTCATAACTAACCTATTATATATTTAAATAGTTTATAACTAATAAATATATTCTAATGGAAAATGTTTCTTAAGCTTTTTTAATCCATTTATTATCTCTAAATAAAAAACTAAACCCATATAAACAAATTCGATTGATTGAGATTTTTTTTATCAATATCTAATTATATGACCTTTGTTATATCGTTGTAAGGAATTTTATCCTTATTTTACTGTGATTGATACTATCTGTCTGTTCTTTATTTTATTTATTAATAATCTATTTTCTTTTTATATTTTTTACAGGTGGAATTATCTCTTTTATAGGATATTAATCCGGGTATATCCTATTAATATTAATACTCACGGAATAACTTTATTCTTATATGAATTATAATTAACTTCTTCTTTAAGAAATTGCTATTTATATAGATAGTAGAGACATAAGTTAATACTGTTATTAAAGGGGTAATAGAAATAATTTAATAGAGGATTATCTTTCTTAGTTAATATAAAGAGTTATTGATAGTTATAATGAGTATAGTTGATTAATTCTTTATATTAACGTATTTCAAAAAGAACTGATATATATTTTAATAGTTATTAATTCTTAAAGTTACTTAATACCATATACACTTAATAATACCTATTTTATCTAAAAACATGTATGATATAATATATTAAAATAAGCACTGTTTTATTAAATATTATTTAAATACTATTAAGAATTTCTAATGACAAAATTACTATTAGAGAATAAATATGATTAATGAAAATACAAGGATGAAAATTGGATTCATAGTAGCCAGTATGACAATAACAGTATTATTTATTGCAAGTAGTACAGCAATACCATTCTATGTAACATACCAAACATTATACAGCATACCAAACAATATTATATCATTCAGTACAGTAGTATATTTCATTGGAAACGTATTTAGCTTAATATTTCTATCCAGAATAAGTAACTACCTAGGAAGAAAACCAACAATTAGAATAACCTTAATCTTAAGTATACTAGGATGTTTAAGTTTCATCTATGTAAATAATGGACAGTTATTATTGTTAGGACGATTATTACAGGGAATTTGTTGTGGAATGACAGCAGGTAGTATACAAGCATACATTATAGATACCTCACCCGAAAATTCAAACATAGGCGTAATAATAGCAACAAACATGCCATTAATTGGATTTAGTATAGGAGCAATAAACTCAGGAGTAATAGTAGACTATAATCCTTCACTAATCTCAACAGTATTTCTACCAATAATACTAATTCTGGTAATCTGCATAATCTTGATATCACTAGGAAAAGAAACAGTAACACCTAAAAAAGGAGTAATAAAATCAATAAAACCAGAAATTAGCATACCTCATAATATCAGAAAATACATACCAATTACTATCATAGCCACAATATCAACATATTCCATCACAGGTTTCTATCAATCATTTAGTTCAATAATGTCACTAATGCAATTCGGAACTAATAGTAAACTAATAGCAGCAATAGTATATGCTAGTATAATGGCTCCACAAATATTAGGAAGTAGTTTAATAAACCATTTTGGTAATAAAAAAGGTCAGATATATGGTATAATAGGATTTACAGCATGTCTAGTAATAATAAATATATCTTTAATAATGTCATGGATAATACCATTTATCTTATCAAGTATTCTAACAGCAATATTCTGTGGATTAACATTTACAGCTACAATGAATAATTTAGTAGAAAAAACTAGTCAGGAAGACATGGCGGGAGTATTATCAACATCATATCTAATAACAGATGGAGGAACAGCACTAGTAAACATGATAATAAGTATTATAATTACATATACAGCATTAATAAATGTATCATTAATGTATCTGGTATTTGTTATTATATCATGTATATTAACACTTAAATTATCTGAAAATTTATCAGCAAAAAAAAAAGAAAATAGAGGAATATGAATGATTAATTCCTTTTAATTTTCTTTAATAGCATCCTCTGCTATTTGCACGCCCATTTCGTAAGCTTTCTTAAGATCAAGAGGAAATTGTTTTTGTTGATGAATAGCCTTATCTTCTTCTTTAAATAGATAATTTTCATATTTAGAATAATCATCAAATTGATACGTATCATATACCTTTAAAGAGTAAACATCCTTTAAAAGAAGACCACTTAAACCAGATTCTAACGGTTCATAAATAGTTTTCTTATATAATTTATCGGATAATTTTTCATCAACATTCATAGTGTAAATTAATCCTGTAGGAATACTCTTTTCTAATAATGGTTCTCCACCATAAACATATTTTGGAAATCTAAATCTTTCAAGAAAACTTTCTGTTTCACCATTAATATTACTAAAATAGATAGGAGTACCTATTATAATACCATCAGCATTCCATAATTTTTCAAGTAATGGTTTAAGATCATCATTTATAGGACAAGTTCCATAGAAAGGACCATCTATTCTTTTACAAGCAAAACAAGACATACAGCCTTTATAATCAAGAGAATATAAATCAATTATTTCAACATTAATTTCTTTATCCAAATCATTAGTTTTATCTAAAATACCAGTTACTGCTTTGTCTAATAGTTTTCCAGTGTTTTTATTTTTACGAGGACTACCATTTATAACATAAAAATTCATGTTATTTACTCCTTATTTAATATAATATTTAATATCTATCTTTTGATTAATGAATATATTAATATAAGGATTACATGTATATAAATAGTACAAATTTAATTATGGAAAATAATTATTTTAGAAAAAGTAGCAGTAGCCTCTTGTAATGGTAGGAGTTCAGTGGGACTTGTTGCAAGGGTAAGTTATGATAATCTTTCAAAATCAGATATTTTTTATTTCCTTGTTTAGTAGATTATATTATATACAATCTAATTTATATATATAGATATTAGTACATTTTTAATAAGATTTATAATGTTATTATTCTCAATTTATTTATTTTTAATTGTTTAAAAAGATAAAAATATAATTAATATGTAAACAAATATTAAGAGGTATTCACATGTCAGAAAAGGTATCCGTAGCAGCATGTAGTGGTATGAGTCCTATGGGACTTGTTGCAAGGGTAAGTTGTGATGATCTTTCAAAATCAGATAATCATATTTCATCAATATGTATGTCAAGTGTATCAGCAAACCGTGATGGATACATAAATTATATTGATAAATACCCAATAATAGCAGTTAATGGCTGTAAAAATAATTGTGTTAATAGTATACTTAAACAAAAGAAGATAAGTGTTTCACGAACGGTAATTGTCAAAAAAGTACTTGACGAGGCAAATCTTAAAGCTAACGATACATCACGATTAGATATAGAAGGAGAAAAATGTGTTGATAAGGTAAAAGATGTTATTAATGAAGTTGTAATAAAAATGAGTAAAAAATAGAGAATAATATTCTAGAGTTAGTCTAGATTATTCCTATTTTTTTTATTCTTCATTTGTAACTACTACATTCTTTTTTAATGTGAATAGGATAGGACCCTTAGCATCTACATAATAATCTGATGGAAAATGTGCTGGTTCTGGATTTTCTTTTATGCTGATATGATTCATATTCATAGTTGCACCAATATCCTTTTTATGGAATACTTCATAGAATGCTTCATCTATAGCGCCAACTATCATTTCTATATCATTATCAGTTATTTCATCCTCATATTCATATGACCAGTCGTCACCATTTTTATATTCAATGTCTTCTATTAAACCTAATTCATTATTAATTATACGGAAGTCAACAACTTTATCGTTATAACTACATTCGCATAGTTGAATAATTTCCTTAACATTATTTAATAGTTTTGCATCATTAATATTTCTTATTTCCATGATTACATCCCCACCAATTCTTACTTATTTTGATATTGCATCACTAGGACAAGCTATTATGCATAAACCACAGTCTACACATCCTGGAACTTTAGGTTTGGGTGTATTATCTACATCCTGAAGCATGTTTAATGCACATGCATCAAAACATGTTCCACAGTTATTTATCCCTTGACATTTGTTTTCATCTATTTTTACTGTCATATATCTCAAATCCCCTTTTTGATTATATTTTTGTTATAAAAATCTACGTTGTTTCTGATTATTTGTTAATCTGGTTAACTCTTTATAGAATTCGTGCATTACTATTTTATCATTGAATTCCAGATAGATTTTAGAAGCATTTACCTGTACTGTTAATATATTTCTAGTACTTGTAATTATTGTATTAATAAGATCTATAGACTTATAATAAATTAAAGTGTTACCTAACCATTCTGTTTCATCTAAGTTATATTTTATTATTTTAAGTGTACTTCTTTGTAATAGAAGCATGCATTTTAAATCTAATTCGTCTTTGTCTATTTTTTCATGAATTCTAGCATAATACACGTATTTTTTCTCTTCTAATTCTTTAATGTATTTATATTCATCCTTATTAATGTTTAATACTTTCATCCATGTTTCAATAGTGTCTTCTATATCTATTTCCCCCCTTTCTTTAGAAAATTATAGTTATTATTATATTTATTTTATTAATAATTTAATACTTGTATTTAATAACAATGTTAATAAAATTATATTAAAAAAAGATTAAAGGAATATTTATAAAATATTAGTTTAAATAGATAACGATAATAAATTAAGAAGGAAAAAAACTGGATAAAAGGAATATTATTATACTTTAATTTAGTTTTTCATAATTTTAAAAAAAAGTAGTAATGGAGGTTATACTATTTAATTATACCTTTTTAGGCATTTTCTGTCATTATAGGTACTACTTGTTTTTTACGGGATACTACGCCTTCAAGAAGTACAGTGTTATCTTCTAGTTTTACGTTGTATGCTTTTTCTACAAGTTTTGCTTCTTTACCTAATGCTATTACTTGAGAGTTACTGTTTATTATGTCAGTGATTAGAAGCATGAATATATCTAAATCTTGTTCTTCGATGATTTTATTCATTCCTTCTTCTAATTGGTCTTTCATTTGCATTACATCATCAATACTTGCAGTGTTAACTTGGTTTACTATGGATTTAATGTCTTTAAAGTCTATTTGTTTTGCATCTAATTGTAGTATTTCATCAATTGTAAATCCTGATAGGTCTGTTCCAGCTTTTAACATGTCCAGTCCATATTCTTCATAGTCTATTTCTGCTATTTTTGATAGTTGTTCTACAGCTTCTTTGTCTTCTTCTGTGGTAGTTGGTGATTTTAGTAGTAGTGTGTCTGATATTATTGCTGATAGCATTAATGATGCTATTTCTTTTGTTATTTCTATATTGTTTTCCTGGTATAGCTTGTATAGTATTGTTTCGGTACATCCTACTGGTTCTGTTCTAACATATAATGGATAGCTGGTGTTAAATGCGATTTTATGGTGGTCTATTATTTTCTGTATTTTCGCATTTTCTAGGTTATCCACTGATTCTTTTGGACTGTTATGATCTACTAGTATAACATTTGCATTATCATCTATTTTTTCTAGTAGTTCTGGTGCTTCTAGGTCTAGGTAGTTTAGTACGTATTCTGTTTCCTTGTTTATATTTCCTAGTCTGTATGCTTTTGCTTCTGTATTTCCTAGTTGTTGTTCTAGGTTTGCCATTACTATACTTGATGTTATTGTATCGGTGTCTGGACTTTTATGTCCGAATACATATGTTTTTTCCATATTTTTTAATCTCCATTAATAGATAATGATTTCTCATTTATTATTTATATATTTCTTTTTTATTTTATTAGTCTTTTATCTTAATTTTAGTTAAGTATTTATGTTAGTTGGGTTAAATTATAATAAAAGTGGGTAAAGGACATATGCAAAGAAAAATTATGGAGGTTTTTTAGTTATGAATAATGATACTAAGTTATTATTAGTGTTATTAGTTGTGGCTTTTGGTATAATTCTAATATTATTTGGATCTTATTATTTAGATAATAACTCTGCTAATAATACAACTGTAACTAATAATACAACGGATGATAATGTTACTATTGTTGGAAGTAGACAGATAGATAATAGTAGTAATACTTATGAAGTATTGTATTCTAATGGTTATGTTCGTAGATTTACTGATAACCAATTAGTAATGAGTTATTGGCAGGATAATTATACACGTAATGATAGTTTTTCATTATATGTGAGTGATCAAAACACACTTAATAATTCAAATGGATAGAATACTTATACTTTCACCACCATAATTAATTTTTTACTATTTTTTAGAGGTAAATCTAAATAATTACTTGTTACAGATGATTAACTATGACAGATTATAGTATAGAATCATTAGGAATTACAGGAGAAATTAGATTTATAGATAATTATCTTGAATATTTTATTGGATACTTGAATAAGCATCAGATTGGATTATATAAAAATGAGTATGAAATAATACAGGATTCAATGAAATTCTTTGAAGATTTACTGAATAATAGTAGTGATAATTTATCACAGAATGATTTAGAAGATATTCCTAAAACATTAAATATTATGTGGACAGCATTAACTAATCTAACTGAACTATACACATTAAATAATATACATGTTGCAATGGAGAAACCATCATCTATCATTGAATCAAAAGTAAATCCTTTAATAGAAAAAGATGATTAATTTAAAATAGTTTTTAGAAAAGTGGTGGGCAGTAATTGTATATGAAATAATTCATATACCTTTCTTTTATCTTATTTTGATTGAGTATAATTATGTTCTAGACGACTGATGTAGAATCTTGAATATAGGAATGATATTATACCACCTAAAAGACCACCTGATACTACTCCAAGGTAGACTCCTTGTTCTCCCATTCCAAACACTATACCCAGTATATAGGCAACAACTACTTCTAATAATAATGCTCTTATGAATGTTAATGTTAATGAGGTGAATCCTTTTCCTACTCCCTGGAACAACATTGCACCTAACATACCAAGACATACTCCATATATGAATATTATCATTAAACGTATTAGACTTGCTATTCTTGGTGCAAGGGATGCTGTTGAACCATAAGCAAATATTATACTTATTTGTGGTGCAAATATATAGAATATCACTGCCATAATTGTAGAGATTAATAATCCTAATTTTAAAGTGTAATAGAATGAATCATTTAATCTCTTGAAGTCATGTGCTCCATAGGATACTCCAATTACTGTTAGTAATGCTGTACCAAATCCTACTAATGGTATCATTGATAATTGTATTAAACGCATTCCTGCTGTATATGTAGCTACTGCAACGTTTCCTGATACTATTACAAGGAAGTAATTTATACATATACCTAATACACTGAATATTAAATTTTCTGCTGTAGATGGTATTGCTACAGTTAATATGTTTTTATATATGTATCCGCTAGTATGATAGTTACTAAGGGTTAAATCGATGAAGGTATCTTTCTTTACATGCATCCAGTATAATAATACCGCACAGCTAACTGTTGCTGATATAACTGTTGCCCAAGCTGCTCCTGCTATTCCCATACCTAGTATGTATATGAAAATTGGGTCTAATACTATATTTAGTATTGCTGTTATAGCCATAACATACATAGCACGTGTTACATCACCCTCTGACCTTAGGATTGCTGCTCCAACGTTACTGTAAATAAATACTATCATAAACATAAATACTATGTTTCCATAGTCTAGTGCTAATTGTGTTGAAGATCCAGCACCCATAATCTCTAGTAATGTTGGTAGTATTATATACATCACTACTGATCCTAGTATACTAATTATTAATGTCAGTACTAGACTATGTAATGCCGCGTTATTTACTCCATCTTTGTCTTTAGCTCCAATATATCTTGCTATAAGACTGTTTGCTCCTGCTCCTACTCCATTACCTAATCCTACTAGTATCATGAATAAAGGTGTGATAAATCCTATTGCTGCTAATGCATCTGATCCTAAACCTGCTACCCATATACTGTCTGCTAAGTTATATGCCATTACTAGAAACATACTGACCATCATGGGCCATGCTAATTTTTTTATTGCTTGTTTATAGTCTCCAGTTATTAGTTCTATATTACTATTGTTTCCTCTATCCTCTGAGTTCATATTCTCCTCCTTTTTATTTTCCTTCATCATATTCTTTTGATATTTCTATAATTTTTAGTAGATAATCTATCAGTTCTTCTCTTGAGATTGGGGAATGTTCCATGATAGCTTCTTCTCGTTCGCGTTCTTCTTTTTTTAGAAGGTTTGCTAATTCATTGCCTTTTTTGGTTATTCTTATTTTGTTTTGCCTGCGGTTTTCATCGTCCTCGATGCGTTCTATGTATTGGTGGTCTTCAAGTTTTCGTATATATCTTGTAAGTAATCCCCCATCCATATTTAGTATTTCTGAAATTTCTTTTTGGTAGACGTATTCCTTGTTTTTTAGTATTAAAAGTATCATAGCTTGTTTTATATGTATTCCTGTGTTTTCTAATAGTTTATTGTATGCATTGTTTTGTAATTTGATGTATATGCTGAATAAGAATGTCATTGATAGATTTTCTTTTTTGAATGAATATTCCATTGTCAACCCCCTTTCATTGTCAATTATTATTTATTGTAATTTTTGATATATATAATTATTGATAAAGTCAAGAGTTTACAGAGTAATAAAAACAAAGTTTATATATATAACCTTTGATAAAGTCAATAATATACTTAGTATACAAAATTTATAAATACTAATAAAAATAAAATAAATTACAATTGGGATATTTAAATATTTATGATTATTAATATGTAAAATAAGGAGTTAAAAAAATGAGTAAAGACGTAATGCTAGGATTTGGGGCAATGAGATTACCTCTCACAGACGAAAATAATGATTCAAAAGTTGATGATGAAGAATTCTCAAAAATGATAGACTACTACATGGATCAAGGCTACAACTACTTTGACACATCATACGCATACCACCAAGAAAAATCTGAAGAACACCTAAGAACACAACTAGTAGAAAGATACCCAAGAGAATCATTTAAAATAGCAGATAAAATGCCGACATGGCTACTTACAGGACCAGAAGACAATGAAAGACTAGTAAACGTAATGCTAGAAAGATTAGGAATAACATACTTTGACGTGTTTTTAATACACAACATAAACAGTGCTTTTCTACCACTAGCAGAAAAAGCAGAAACATTCCAATACATAGCAAAAATGAAAGAAGAAGGAACAGCAAAAAAAGTAGGAATAAGCTACCATGATAAATCAGACTTACTAGAACAAATACTAGAAAAATATGGAGACATACTCGACGTTGTACAATTACAACTAAACTACCTAGACTGGGAAAGTAACCTTACAGAAGCACGTAAAAACTATGAACTATGCGAAAAATATGGATTAGATGTAATAGTAATGGAACCAGTAAAAGGTGGAACACTAGCTAAATTACCTGACAATATAGAACAAGAATTCAAAGAATACAACAATGAATACACATTACCACAATGGGCACTAAGATTTGCAGGAACACCAAAAAATGTTAAAATTATATTAAGTGGAATGAGTAACTTCCAACAAACAAAAGATAACTGTGAAGTATTCAAAGACTTCAGACCAATCAATGATGAAGAACAGGAATTCCTACAAAAAATTGCTGATGAGATAAATAAATTAATACCAATACCATGTAGTTACTGTGGATACTGTAAAAAACAATGTCCCAAAGAAATACCAATACCAGACTACTTTGAATTATATAATAACCAATCACTATATAAATTAGAATCAATATCAGCAATATACGGTACAACATCAGCAGTAAATACACCAGCATCAGGATGTATTGAATGCGGAAAGTGTTTAGATATTTGTCCACAAAAAATTAACATACCAGAAGAACTTAAAAAAGTAGCAAAAGAATTCGGACAATAAAAGAAATTATTTCATAGTAGATATAAAAATAATAATTATCTACTTATATCTCCACCCTTTTATAACAAAACTATTTCTAAACATTATTTAATTTATATAAAGAGTAAATTTACTAAATACTATGAAAAATAAAATAAATACTATCTACCAAAACAAGGGAATCATACAATGAAATGGAAAACATACTTTGACGAAGAAAGAATAAAAAGAGGATACCAATACTACCAGGAAGGAAAAGTATACAATACAATAATAACACCTAACACTATAACCACAAAAGTAGAAGGATCACACTCCCATACATATGAAGTAAAAATAACATTAAATAAGGATAAACAGATAGAATCAATGTACTGTACATGCCCATATGCTTATTCTATGGATTACTGTAAACACATGGTAGCAACACTATATAAGTATGAAGAAATAACAAAAAATAAAGATTCAAACATCACAAATAATATAAAAAATCCTCAACAACAATTTAAACAATTATTAGATAATACAAGTGAAATAGAATTAAAAGAATACATATACCAACGATATAAGGATGATGAAGATTTCATAAAAGATTATAATCTACAATTTAAGCCAGATACAACACGAGAAGACTACTATGAAGCACTGAATTTATTAAACAATATCTTTAGTACAGATACAAGAAAATTATATAATGAAAATGCTTATTATGAGGAGTTACCATTAAACAAGTATCTCTATGATTTCTTAAATAATAATGTAAAAATTTTCTATGATAAATGTGAATTTGATTATCTTCAAAGATTAATTTATATAATCTATGAGAATATATCATTAAAAGATGAAATAAATCAATATATTGACGTGGATAATATATTAGACATGACTGACTACTACCTAGAAAAGGTCATAGAATCTGATAATGAAACTAAAGATGATGTATTTAATTATATACTTAATAATATACAATATGAATACAATAAGTATACATCAATACATTTAGCTCAAGTATGTATTAAGAGGTATGATAAGAAAAGTTATCTTCAGAAATTAAGTGATATTATTTCCTTAAAAATAGAACAGTACGATGATAATATTCCTGTGGAATTATTAGCTCAACAGTATGAAATATTAAAGAAAATAGGTACTCCAACTGTTAATATTGAGAAATACTTGGAAGAATATAAGAATTATAATCTTATTAGACAATATTATATTGATTATGAAATTAATGAGAATAATTATTATAAAGCTATAGAATTATTATGTGAAAAAAGACAATTAGGCAGTGAATTATCAATAGATGAAAATAAAAAACTCTTACAATTATATGATAAAACAGAAGACAATGTTAACTATAAAAAAGAGCTTAAAAATATCTTAGTCAAGTACAATATTAATAATATAGATTATGTTAATAAATTAAAAGAAGTATGTACCCCTGAGGAATGGAAGAAAGAATATTCTACTCTAGTAACTAGTTATCAGCGTAGTCATAATTATGATTTTCTTAATGTAATTTATGTTAATGAGGAAAATTATGATGCATTATATGAAAATCTTATTAATCATTTCTCATTAGATGCTTTTGAGGAATATAAAAAGTATCTTGAAGATAGCTATGGTGTGGATATATTAATGTTGTATGAAAATAGAATACTAGAAGAGGCTAAGGTTGCTAAACATAGAGGTGCATATAATTTAATAATCAGATATATTAATGCTATGCTTTCTTATAAGAATAGTAAGGATATTGTTATTGAATTAATTAATACATTAAAAAATAAGTATAAGAATAAAAATCTCTTAATCAGTGAGTTAAGAGATATAGAACAGGAATATCAACTTGATTAGTTTATCTTTTCTTTTTTTTATAAATTAATAAAAAGGAAATTAATTCATGACATAATCTGTGAATTGTTTCCAGGGTTCTCTTTTCATGCTTTCTTGTAGATTAGCTTTATGATGGTCAAACACTTTTTGTCCTGTTTCTGTTATTTTGTAAATTTTTATATTTTTCTTTTCATGTGTTCCATCATATTTTTTTATTAATCCATCATGTTCCATGTCTTTCAGTATAGGATATATTTTATTTGATCTGCTTTTATTTATTAATCCATCCTCAATTTGTGGTTGGAAGAATGTGTCTATTTCTTTCATTAATCCGTAACCATGTAAATCCTTGTTTTTCAATGTCCATAATATTAGTATTCTAAATAATCCATTGCTTAAAAATAATCCATTGCTTAAATCTCTTAGGAATATTTTTCTCTGTTTATTTACTATATTCTGGTAGTTGTCTCCTTTTATTTCATTGTCCATAATAGTAACCCTCTATATTAATAATTATATATAGTTTTATATATATCCCTTTTTATATATTTACATTTTTAAAAATATAATTAATTTAAGGTATGTTATCAAATATCTAAAATAAAAGTTATAATATACAGAAAACTAAAAAGAAGATAGTTAAAGGAGGTTAATAACTAATTGATAGTTTAATAATTAAAAAATATCAAAATTAAGATTTAATAAATATTAATTTAATTCACCGTATTTTTTAATGATTGAGTCTAAACTAATATTATTATCAAGTGCAGATAATAACCTCTTAGCAGGATTTGTTCTATTTTCTATATTCTCATAAACTGGTTTAAGAAATACTTCTTCACCATAACCTCTTTCTTTAAGACCTTCACAGGATAAGTCAACAACCTTTTTACATAAATCATATAATTCATCCTCAGATATGAATTTAGGAAGATCTTTTTTAATAAATAATTTTCTTAACTCACTAGGTGAATATCCATGATTATAAAGATCAGAATTATCAAATAATTCATTTAATTCATTAACTTTATGTTTTAATCCAATTTGAAATGCAGGAGAAGACATAGTATCCTTTATTGGCTGAGTACATACACTTCTATACTCTATAGTTCCACGGAAAGTGAGATCTATGAACTTAAATGATCTTACATAATCAATATCATCTAATGATGGAGTAAATTCAATTGTTTTATACTCTCCATTATCATAGTATTCTCCAGTTATTTTCTCTTTACTAAAATAATCATATAAATTCGTTGAAGTAAAGTTAATATAATGGCCATCTCTAACTACACAGTAAATATTTAATGTGGATAGATAATTTATTAGACTATTAATATCATTTAATTTGAAGTCATACATTCCAATGTTATGTGGATTTATTCCATGAGTACTATATTCCCAGAATATATCTCTATAACAGAGATAATCCGTATTTTCACCTAGAAATACGGAATTTGAAAATAGGATAGCTTTAATTGGTTCTACTTTTGTGGATGTATTGATTGTATTAATTAATTCATCATATGGAACATCTAATTGTATTTGTGAAGCACTTGAGAATAATCCATATTCTGGGTAGTGGTGGAAGTACATTGGATTTTTATATTGGGGATATGTTTTTAAATGATGATAGAGCATTAAATATCTTTCATTAGGAATAGGTTCTTTAACATTGTATTTCCAATATGGATTGATACCCATTCCAACCAGTGTATGGTTGTTTTTTTCTAGTTCTTCCTTGATGAATTTGTAATATTTTCTGAAACGTTTATTAATAGTAAATAGGTCTTTTTCTTTTCCCATTGCAAATTCTATATTATTATAAGAGCAGTCAAAGCAGATTATATCATTGTTTGATTTGTTTTTTAAGGCATTGATGTTTCCTTCATAATCTGTTTCTTCTACGTCGAAATTGTTGAATTTATCTTTAAATATATTGGTTACTTGGTGAACAACGTTAAAATTCACTGCTTCTTTGTTTAAGTTAATGATGGGTATTTCTATTTCTATTCCTATGTATTCTTCTTTATTATTTTTGGTAGGTTTTATATATTTTTGGTAGATTCTTTTTTTTATATCTTCTTCTGTGATGTTTACCATTAAGATCCTCTTTATCTTTTTTATGTGGTGTGCTATAAAATCATATATAACTATTGTTATATTTTTAATGTTATATAAAATTAGTTATCTAGATAAAATAAAATAACGAAAAAATAAAAAAAAATAAGATAATTTATAAACGCTGTTTTTTAGTAAATCCATAAATCAGGGAACCAGCAACAATAATAATCAATAATACAACTTCACCTAAATCTAAATCATCATTCTTTTGATTATTAATAGGACTAATTTCACTAACAATACCTGTAGCCTCTGCTATTGAAGAAACACTATTATCAGAATCAACAAGTAGATTACTATTACTACTATCCTGAGAATTTGAGGAAGATACATCATCATGGGAATTAGAACTACCACTATCACCTACAGCAGATGAACTAGATGCACTATTATCTGAATTATTAGTTTTAACCAGATTAGAACTATTAGTTATAACATTTGTATGAGTCATATTAGTCTGTTGATTATTATTAGTGTTAGTAGGGTTAGAATTAACAGGTACTGTAGGAGTTGTCTGATTTACTGGTGTAATTGGATTAGTTGGAATTGTCTGGTTTGTTGGCGTAGTCGGAGTTGTTGGTACTGTCTGGTTTGTTGGCGTAGTCGGAGTTGTTGGTATTGTCTGGTTTGTTGGCGTGGTTGGAGTTGTTGGTACTGTCTGATTAGTTGTAGTTGAATTATTAGTAGTTGTAGAGTTAGTATTCGTCTGATTTTCTTGTATTGTAGAGTTAGATTCTGTAGTATTTGATGATGGATTATTAACAGGTATATTATTAAATACTTGATTAGTTTCTGCTGATATTGATGAATCAGTATAATGATTTATAGTATTATCATGAATAGTTGAGCCAGTTGTATTATGTATTGTTACTATTGATACACTATTACCTATACTGTTTATATTATTATAGGATACAGTTGATCCCTCTTCAATGTCTAATGTTACACCAGGTCCTCTTTCTGTTACTATGGTATTACCAGTTATAGTAGTATTAGTTCCATAATATGCATATACACCAGTTGTTCTAGGTCTTAAGTAATCTGGTGAAGGAACTGTATTATTAGTATATCCTCTGCAATGAATATTATTGTTTATTATTGTTGTATTTGCACCGATAACACCAACACCCATCGTGTAAATTCCATCAAGATTTATATCATTATCTTCAATAAGTGTGTTATTTCCACCGAATTGTTCGATTCCATACATTTGAGCTGCGGAGCCTGTTATCCTGTTTCCTCGTAGTATGTTGTTTGATGTTTCAGAATTTTCTATATTATACTTGTATCCATGGTAATCACTTTCTATTATAATAATACCATATGCTGAATCTACTCTTGATGTATCATTATTAGTTCCGTTTTCACATACTACATTAATTGTGTTATTTTCAACTGTACAATTTGATGCTTTTCCATCTACTGAAATCCCGTTAGCGTATCTTACTGAAATTACATTTATTGTATTATAGGTTATTGTGTTATTATGATAGTATACCATTATTCCATAGATAAAGAGTTTTCCTCGGACATCAATGTCATTTCTTGTTACGAGGTTATTGTTACCAAATATGTCTATTGCTTCTACTGTACCATAATCAGCATCTATTAGTTCTCCTTGTTTTAGTTTAATAGTATTGTAACTTATTGTATTGTTATCACCATATGCTATGATTACATTGGCCTTTCTTGATCCACCATATACCGTCCAGTCTATATTTAATCCAGGGTATGTAGCGTTAAAGTAGTTATTAGTTATTGTGTTATTGTTTCCATTTATGTTTATTTCTCTGTAGTAATCAGTTGCTCTTTGTGTTTTATAATCGAGGAATGTACAGTTTTCTATGATGTTGTTATTGTTGTTTATGTTGATTACACTGGAGTATTGGCTAGAATCATCACTTTTAAATGATATATTGTATATGTGTATTGAACCATCTATTACATCTATCATTGAATTGGATACTGTTACATTTTGATTTGCTGTTAGTGTTATATTTTCATTGAATATTGTTAAGTATATGTCATTTACTGATTCATTTATAACTATATTTGTATTTGCTTCGAATTCGTAATCATTGTATTCTTCTTTGTTGTCATTGTTTATATAGATTGTATTATTGGTTGTATTTGTTGATTTTAGGTATTTTTTATGTTTTGTTATTTCTTTTGTATGTATAGGGGTTGTTTTATTATTTTTTATGGTTATTTCTTCTTTGTTATTATTTGTTGGATTTTTTTGTTGTGGTGTTATTTTATCTGTTATTGTGTTGTGGTTGGGATTGTTTTTGATTGTTGTGTTTGTAGTGTTTTGGTCTGTTGCTGAGGCTACTGATAGTGTTAGTATTATTGTTATTAATGTTATTAGTATAATGTATGTCTTATGTTGTTTTCTGAAATTATTCACCTCCCATAACTTTTTTTTTAATATTTTATAAAATCATTTAAATATTTTTTATAATAATTTTATTTTTTATTATTAGTTTATATTTATACTAATCATATTAATAAATTTTAGGACTATTTTTTTCTTTTTTAGGCTTTTTGAATCTATTTTATTCTAGATTACTTGATATATTAATTCATTAAAAAGGAAATTATGATTATTTCAATTATTCTTCTAAAATAATAAAAAAAACTAGTCTCTATATTAAATGGATAGATTATATTCTTAATTATGTGTATACTCTCCAAAAGCTGAAATATTATAAATATAACTTTTTATTTAATTTAATATGAGAAAACTTTTTGTATTTTAATGTAAGACATTATTAGAAATTAAGTTGTATCTATTTTAATCGAAAAAAAATATAGGATTTTTTATTTATGAAAAAGACGGATATAGCAATTTATATAATGATGTTAGGTACGTTTAGTATCTTAAGTACTGAAATGGGTATGATTGGTATATTACCCCAGGTAGCTAAGTATTTTAGTGTAACTATAGATCAAGCAGGATTATTTGTCAGTCTATTTGCAATAACAGTAGCTATTAGTGGATTAGTATTGCCATTAATATTCAGTAATATTAATAGGAAGAAAGTATTTGTTTCTTCTTTAGCGATTTTTGTGATATTTACATTTATTAGTGCATTTTTAACTAATTTTTATCTGGCATTAATTTGTAGGATAATAATTGCAATATTCATGCCAGTATATTGTGGTATATCATTAACTGTGGCTGGAGAAATAGTACCCAGAGAAGAAGCTTGTGATTCTATTAGTAAGGTGATTATAGGTGTTAGTGCGGGTATGATTATTGGGGTTCCAATAACAGCATATTTTTGCTAGTTACTTTGGATATCAGATAGCTATGTTATGGTTTACATTAGTTAATCTTATAGCACTAATAGCTACTATACTATGGTTTCCTAGTATACCAGGAAAAGAAAAATCTTATGGTTCACAGGTATCTGAGGTTAAATCTCTAATATTTATTATATCAGTATTGGCTGTTATAATGCTTAATTGTGGACAATTCTTGTCATATTCTTATATTTCAGAATTTTTACAGTCTGTAACTCATATTATTAATTTAGACCTAACAATTTTATTATTCCTTTATGGTATTACATCTTTATTTGGTAATTGGATTGGTGGTAAATTATTATCAACGAGACCTAATATAACTGTTCAGTTAACTCCTATTGTATTATCTTTAATATTTATAGGATTATTTATGATGGGTTCATACGCTATTCCAACTACAATTCTTGTAATATTGTGGGGATTTCTTGGTGGTGTAATTAATAATCTCTTGCAGTACTGGATTGTTTCAGCAGCTCCTAGAGCACCAGAGTTTGCTAATGGAATCTTTTTAAGCATGGCTAATATTGGTGTAACTATTGGTACTAGTGTTGGTGGATTACTTATAGTGAATATAGGTACTTCATATATATTTATAGGATCAATAGTTGTATTAATTATTGCTTTAATACTCTTCACAACTAGAATTAGAGTATTAGAAAATTAATACTTTCTTTTTTTATTTTTTTTTATTGCGTTTTTTTATAGATATTCATTTTTATATTATTTAGTACATATATTAATATAATATAGTAGATGATTTATCGTGTTTAAAAGTAAAATTGATGTTTGTTCTAGGGATACTGATGGTTTAGGCCATGTGAATAATACATCTTTGCCTATATGGTTTGAAACGGCTCGTAATCCACTTTATAAAATTTTTAATCCAGATATGAAGTTGCGTCCTGATTCTTGGAATATTATAATGGTTCATCTTAGTGTAGATTATCTTGACCAGATTTATTATGGCTATGAAGTGGAAATTAGAACGTATGTTTCTAAGATTGGTAATTCATCTTTCACTGTTTATCAGGAAGCTTGGCAGAATGGTGTAAAGAAGGCTACTGGTGAAGTTGTTCTTGTATATTTTGATTTTGAAAATCAGAAGTCTATGAGGATTCCTGATGATATTCGAAAGGATTTGAGTGAGCATTTATTATAATTTTTTCATCTTAATTTTTAGGAATGCCAAAATCTTTATATAGTATAGTGTCTAATATAATATTGACTAAGATTTAGGTTTACCTAAATTCTTAGTTGGGTATAAAAAAATAAGATTTTTTCAGACAAAAAGAAAAAATCACCACTCCTTATTATATAAAAAACATAACATATTCAAAAAAAAGGAAAATATAAACCGAAAAATCATCCTACCAAATACCAAACAAAATTATCTTTTCCTTTTTTACCCAAAATCTAATTTTAAATATAAAACTAGAAAATCACTATTTTTATTATAATTAAATTTATATTAACTATTCTCTATATAATAACGTATAATCATATAATAAAGTGGTTACTATGATTAAAATACATGTATTACAAACAGGAAAAGTTAATATATCTGAATCACTAGCATTTCGTGATGAAAAAGTAAATCCTTCACTACCAAAACTAACAATACTAAGCAGTTACGGTAGAAAAAATCGTAAATGGTTCCCTGTATCAGCATACCTAATAGAATATGATGATCAACTAATATTATATGATACCGGATGGCATAGAGATATATCACCAAATGGTAAATATAACAGGTTATCACAAATTAAACACCAAACACTAAAAGACTATCTAACAAACCAGGGATTAGTACCACCAGGTCAAGCAATCAATGAACAATTAGCAGATATGAATATAAAACCGGAAGACCTAGATTATGTATTATTAAGTCACTTAGACGTTGACCATGTTTCAGGCTTAAAACACGTACAGGATGCTAAAAACATACTAGTAAGTAGGGATGAACTAGAATTTGCTAATAATAACAAAATCAGATATGTAAGTAACATGTGGAAGGGAGTAAATATGAAAACATTTCAATTCAAAGAAAAACCACATGATACTAATGATGAAATCTATGAAAATGGTCCAGCAGGTAAAGTATATGACCTATTTGATGATAAAAAATTCCAATTAATTAATATACCTGGACATACACCAGGACTAGCAGCACTAAAAATAACAAACACAGACACGGGTAAATATGTATTATTATTCTCTGATGGAGGATATGCAGAAAAATCATGGAACGACATGATACTACCTGGAATAGCAGAGAACCTGAATCAGGCGATAGACTCACTAAAATGGATAAGACAACAAAGTCTAAATGATAACTGTATAGAAAGCTTAGCTAATCATGATCCAGACATAGAACCACATACTATAACTTTATAATCCTCCCATTTTTCATATACTCCCTTTTTTTATATAATTTTTATTTTATCGTAAATTTAATAATCAAATTAAATCATATATAAGAATATGAAAACATTATATATATTTGATTTTGATGGAACACTAGTAGATTCCTTATATGATTCAATACATTGTGTGAATCAGGCACTAGAACAGGAAGGAAAGCCAGTATATCGTGGAAATCTTGAAACAATAATATACAAGGATTTCAGAAAATTCTTAGTAGATAATGATGCTGGTAAAAACTCTAAAGTATATCACTTATACAATGACATATACCGTAAATATGATAAACCAAACACAAAGCCATACGAGGGAATAATGGATGTATTAAAAACTCTTTCTAAACAAGGTGCAACACTAGCAGTATGTTCTAACAAGGAAAATAATTATCTAGTAGAATATACTAAAAAACTGTTTCCTAACATAGATTTTAAATATATATCAGGACATAGAGATGGTATACTAGATAAGCCTAATCCTGACAGACTATTAGAAATAATAGAAAAAGAGGGTACACCACTAGATGAAGTGATATATTATGGAGATAAAGATGTGGATATAGAAGCAGCTAAACAAGCAGGAATAGATATGATACTAGTAAGTTATGGACAGGGAAACGAGGAAGACTATAATAATGATTATCCACTAAAAATAATAGATTCACCAAGAGATTTACTAGACTTTTAATAATAAACTTATGGGAGTAATAACGTTGACAAAGAAATTATTCATATTTGATTTTGATGGAACACTTGTAAACACATTCTATGATTCCGTGATTGCATATAATAAAGCATTAGAACAACATGGAAGAGAAATATATCATTATGATAAGCTTGAAGACCTAGAATTTGATGATTTCATAGAAAATATGACTCGTGACGAGGGAATACTAGAAACATACGGTGAAATATATATTAATAGTAATATGGAATACACAAAACCATACCCTGGAATAATGGAAGTACTAGAAACACTAGATAATAACCCTGATGTAGAATTAGCAATCTGCTCAAACAGGATACAAAACCTCCTAGATATGCTCACAGAACGATTATTCTCTAATATCAACTTCAAATATGTAATAGGATACAATGAGGGAGGCTACTTCAAGCCAAACCCTGAAATGATGAATCAAATACTAGACCATGAAAACTATTCTCGTGATGAGATAGTATACATAGGTGACAGAGGTACTGATATTAAAACAGCAAAAAACTCAAATCTAGACCTAATTCTTGTAACATGGGGACAAGGAAATAGTGAAGCATACAATGATTCATATCCGTTAAAAGTTATAGATAACCCAAAACAATTATTAAACTTATAAAAATATGGAGATAAAATACAATGATGATTAAATGTGATATATGTGGATGTGAATTTGACCATACAAAAGCTGGACACTGTGACTGTGGATTTGACTGCTGTGGCCTAATGCTAAAATGTCCACAGTGTGGAATACACATAGATCTTCCACCAGAACTAAGAAAAGAAAAACAAGAAGAACATGATAAAAAATCAATATTCACAAGACTAGAAAAAGAATTAGAAGACAAATTATGAATAAAATAAAATTCATATTAAAAACAAAAAAAGGATATTAAACATATATTAATCATGTTTAATAATAACTTTTTCTTAAGTGAAAAAATAATTCGAAATATATTATGCTACTTCATAAAATCTTATATCTGGATCAGCTGCCCATGTAGACTGAAGACCTGGAGCAACTTTCTTAGTAAATAATTCAGAATCAAGATATGCTTTAGCATGTTCCATGCTGTCAAAGCCGTGAATTACCTGAACATCCTCATCTCTTATTAATAACTCTTTAGTTAATGCACCTTCAATATCATCTAGGAATGGTTGACGGTAATCATTATATACTTTTGCTGCTGCCTCTCTGTTTTC
>AUXO017843368.1_pt1 | contig 49176 bp, 42 predicted proteins | sample 768731 | NCBI WGS metagenome assembly AUXO01 (sample SAMN02715735, study PRJNA202380) | gut metagenome | biome: sheep rumen | host: Ovis aries | place: New Zealand: Palmerston North | reverse complement strand
ATTTCTCTAAGTATTGATACTAAACTTAATTAGCTATGGTTGTGAAATAGAAATTGGTATGTTATAGTTTATAAACCGTAGGGGGGCTGCGCGTTATTAATAGTTCAGATGATCGACTTTTTTCATGTCAATAGACTTTATTTGTATGGAGGATAAAATTGCCTAGCTAGCTTACTTGGTGATTTGGGGTGCAGACAGTGAAAGCTGATCTGTGGGAAATGGAGGAAATTATGAATCCGCCCTATAGATCTACTTATAAGATGATCTTAATCACAGAGGACGGACGGGAAGTCCATGTTGGAAATTTTGAAAGACTTGATGAAGCTAGTGCATTTATTAGAACACACCCTTCCGGTCAAAATAGGATTGTGAAACTGTATAAATATAATCGTGAAAAAGAAAGGTACGATCAATACGAAAAATGGGCATCAAGAGGCTGATTTGCATGATACGAGTGCTCAAGATGTCAGAATGTATATTGAGATTTGTTTAAATGATTGTTGCGAAGTAAGTATCCCCAAAAGATAAAGAATCAAAAGGTAGTATTGAACGGAGGAAACAACCAATGGATTTTGAACTGATTAGGAAGACGGATCCCGCCATTGCAGATGCTATTGAAAATGAGTTACACAGACAGCAGACGCATATTGAGCTGATTGCTTCAGAAAACTTTGTATCGCCGGCAGTAATGGCTGCAATGGGTACGCCGTTGACGAATAAATATGCTGAAGGATATCCTGGAAAGCGATATTATGGCGGATGCGAATGCGTAGATGTAATTGAAAACCTGGCGAGAGAACGTGCCTGTCAGCTCTATGGGGCAGAACATGCTAATGTACAGCCGCATTCAGGTGCTCAAGCCAATATGGCTGTTTACTTTGCCATGCTGAATCCAGGGGATACCGTCATGGGAATGAGCCTCTCACATGGTGGACATCTGACACATGGAAGTACTGTAAATATATCTGGAAAGTATTTTAATTTTGTTCCATATGGTGTAAATTCAGAAGGACGACTCGATATGGAGGAAGTTCGCAGAATCGCTTTGAAGGAAAAGCCAAAGATGATTGTTGCTGGAGCTTCCGCATATCCAAGGAGCATTGATTTTGCGGCTTTCAGGGAAATCGCAGATGAAGTCGGCGCTCTTTTTATGGTTGATATGGCACACATTGCAGGACTCGTGGCAGCAGGATTACATCTAAACCCCGTGGAATATGCTGACTTTGTAACAACGACAACGCACAAAACATTACGTGGTCCGCGTGGAGGAATGATACTGTGTCGTAAAGAGTATGCTAAAGCAATTGACAAGGCTATTTTCCCAGGGACGCAGGGAGGACCGCTTGAGCATATTATTGCTGCAAAAGCAGTTTGCTTTAAAGAAGCACTTGAACCATCATTCAAGGAATATCAAAAACAGATTATAAAGAATGCAAAAGCACTTGAAGAATCTTTCCGAAAAGAGAATATTAAAATGGTTTCTGATGGAACCGATAATCACCTGTTGCTATTAGACTTTTCAGATACAGATCTTACCGGAAAAGAATTAGAAACCTGGCTGGAAGAGGCAAATATAACTGTAAATAAGAACACCGTTCCCAATGAACCGCGCAGTCCATTTATTACAAGTGGGATTCGAGTAGGAACTCCAGCAATTACAAGCCGTGGATTTAAAGAAAAAGATATGGAAAAGGTCGCGGCTTGGATAGCACGGGTTGTACATGAAAGAGAAAAATGCCTTCCTGAAATTAAAGCGGAAGTAGAAGCGTACATGGCTCATTTTCCTTTGTACGCATAAAAGACTAGTAAACAAAGAGGACATACGCATTGATTCGCGTAAGTCCTCTTTTTTAGTACTGTTGTCAATAGAGTATGGAATTGAGCGTATCAAGAAGATGACCAGTTGTGCCATTATCAGCGTGAGCGTATTTGTTGGATATTACGAAAAATAATCATTACGGATCCATCTTCTTGGTTAAGAATCTCGAACGTATCTGGATTTTGAGCAATGCTCAATGGAAGGGAAATGCTGATGCCGTTATCGGTAATAATGCGCATCTTTTCCAAAGCAGGAACAACAGAGGCGGATGGTACAGCTGTAATAGCTGGTATGCCTGCTTCCTCCAAACGACTTTGAAAGGCCTCGCTTTGCTCGGGAGCGTTTGAAAATAGAGAGGTACTAACCAGATCAAGATCAATGGTTCCCGTGTCGATAATAGAGGAAGTGAGAGCCTGCTTTACTTTTGTTTGACGTTCATTAGGCGAAAAGTTAGGCATTACTTCTTCAGCAGTATCAGATATTGCCTTGAGTACATCGTGAGCGCTCTGCGTATCTTCGAAAGAATATAGAAGGTCAGAGAAAAGGGCTCGTTTATCAGTACCACAAGGGACGCTTATATCATGAAGGATACATTTTTGTGTTGATAAATTTATCAACACACCAAAGCAGGAAGAAGGAGAGGGAAGAATTTGATGATTTACACCCAAATAGGTTCGTGTGCCGAGTGAGTCATCTGCAATGTTATGAATAATAGCAGTGCGATATGGAAGAAGCAAAACACCAAGATAATGGATATCTGATTCTTGAGCATATAAAAAAATAAAATCACATTCTGGAAGATCAGGAGAGAAGGAATGATATTGATAGAGAAAGTACTCTTGCATACTTTGGAGAACGTCATCAACAGAAGAGGCTAGGGGATCACTAAGACCGTAATGTGCCATCGTATACTGATTAAACAGCATTTGTGCCTGTTTGCTTTTATCAGATGTTTGGAGCTTTTGCAGCACAGAGCAAAGATATTCCTGTTCGTCAAGACCAATATCAGTAGAGATGCTTTGACGAAGTGGTGAATTCGGACTTCCATCCATAATTAAGATCAATCGATTGTGAATAATCATGTACGCCTCAAAATTCTAAATTTTCATAGCGACGGCACAAAACATATTTACTAACAGCACTTCTTTGGGCGGTTACACAAGAAAGAATAGACTGGAGATACGAAGGGAGAAACTCATCAAATTTAACTTCTAATACTTCTACAGGATCATCAAAAATAGGATAAGTAGGAATGGAAGGATCAAACATGTCATGTGAACCGAGACCGGTTCGGATTTGTTTATCAAAAGTAATACGTACCTCTTCTGCATCTGAAATATAAGCTTCACGAATATAATCTACAATAACCGCAGGTCGCAATAAATGAGTACGGATCTCACGAAATACATCATGGAGCAGAGGATGACGCATCCTTTGAAGGCCTTCCGGATCACCGGCAATTAATTGATCAGCTAGATCGCGCGGTATAGAAACAGATTGTTTTGAAATTAAATCACCATATTTGCTCTTGCACTCAAGCTTAATTATACGATCAGAAAAATTATAAATACGGATTCGATATTTTTTACGGTTTCCCACGCCAGCGATCTTTTCATTTAATGCATCATTATTAATGGTATCAAAATATAATGAGCGAATATAATATTCATTATTAATATCCCCATTCGGATCCGGGCTCAAAACGGGGCGTAAAAGCCCTCTTAAAACCATTAATTCAGATGGAGAAATTAAAAATTTGAGCTCGTGCCTTAAAGGAATTTTACGGTTAGTAGCCATTTTTCGCCTCAATTGCCGGCTTCGGACTGGCAAGCAATAAGAGTTGCATTGTGAACCCCTTCAGTATCCAGCATTTTATTTACTATGTCGAAACGCTCACGGAGTTGAACTTCAACGGTCAATTCTACACCGCCTGGGGTGACGGCCTTGCTTCGTAAACGCTGCACTTTAATGCGGCGAATAAAGTCCATAACTGCTGTTTCTGCCGTTTCATCGTAGTGAACTACCAGCAAGTAAGTATTAGGAGTACGCAGGCGGAAGAAAGATAAAAGGAGCATTGCAACCGAAATGCCGGCTACAACAACCAAGGCTATAGTGTATAATTCAGCTCCCAATAAAATACCCATTGTAAGTGACCAAAACATGTATGCAGTATCTAATGGGTCCTTAATAGCGGTACGGAATCGGACAATAGAGAGTGCACCAACCATACCCATAGACAGTGCAATGTTTGATTTTATACACATGACAACCGGAGTAGTGATCATGCACAGCATAATCAGCGTAGTTGCAAAAGAGGGGGAAAAGAGAACGCCACGAAATGCTTTACGATATACCAATGCAATAATGAGCCCTACTAAAAAACCTATTGCAAGAGCAAGCAGCATTTTCATAGGGGTTAATGCAGCCATTTGTTGTTCAAACCATTCCGTAACGGTAGCGTCATTAATAATGCTTCGCATATATGATCCTCCAATTCATTCATTGCCCAAACGAGGGCCGAAGTATTCTAGCATTTGAGTGTCAGATAGGGAAAATGTATCCTGAATGTCAGCGTAGATATAATAAGGACGACGGGGGAAAATCCGTTCTAATGCACGTTCGCATCGTGTAACCCAATAATTATATCCACCTTCCGGGTTCTTAGGCTGATCAAAAGAGATCTTTTTGTGCACTTCTGCGGCCCAACGTTGCATATGCATTTCCATTTCTGGTTTAATGATGGCTATCATAGAGTTGAAAACAGAAGCAAGATGTTCCGGTGTAAATATAGTTTGGTAAAGCTCTCCATAGCGTCTTAAAAACTTTTCTCGTATTTCGGGATTTTTAATTAGTGTACGAATAATAATATTTGATTTAATACGTTGCGCGCCCATTCCCTTTTCATTCAGTACATAGGCAACGCCGCCAGAGATTTTATTTTTACTTAAAGTAACATTAAAAAATCCCCAATCCGAGTCATAAAAAAGATATCTCCATTTTCCGTCGCCGGATTTGGCGTTCCGGTAAAAACGAATGTTGCCAGGATCGGTATTTCCAAAGAAGGATTCAAATATGAAGTAATCAATCATATTATCCACATCGACCTGGGAGCAAACGTATTCATACGCTTCTCTGTCATTTATTAAATCATGGGATTCAATATAGGATACGAGTTCTTTGTATTCCTTGTTGCTTCCATGGTTAATCTGGGAAGAACTGGTACCATTTGCTTCTAGCATATCAACATCGTCTGCATTAACCCAGCCTTCGTGTTGAGCGACCATTTTATATCCGGCACGCTCCCGCATATTATAGTGTCCCCAGTAATTGCCATTAATATAAACAATTACAGGTTTCCACGCTTGAGTGACCACACTGGATTTGCTTTCTTCAATTAATCGTGCTTGCATTCCGTCAATTACACGGGTGTACAAACCGTCTTGTCCGCCGTTTCGAAGAACAAAACTGGCATAGCTTGTAAAGGAACGATCTTTAAAGAAAGGATAATCAAAACTGCTTTTACCATATTGCCCATCTGCTTTTATATATAAGCTTTTCTGTGGCATGTCCAAGGAAAATTGACCCATTACACGGAAAGTCATACCTTGAGAGATCTGAAGTTGTCGGTTTTCATCTATATATTCGACCCATCCTCCAAACCAGTTTTTTTGCCAGTATGTAGCATTTTTCCAGGGAGGATCAGTGCTTTCTCTGTCAAGATTTGGACCATCTGCAAACATGCCGGTTTCATCATTCCACAAATTATTTGGGTCAGTGGTTATGCATACTATTGGCATGGTATGATAGACGGAAATCAGATACGTAGCCGAAATAACTTGGGAAGGTTCAAGGCCGTCCCGGAAGGCTCTGGCACGTAAAACAGTTGTACCTTCTATTGGAATAGGACCACTATAAATAGCGGAATCTTGGGTAGGATCACTTCCGTCCATAGTATATCTTACTATACTGTTTGAAGGGACGCCTAAAATCACACCCTCTGTTCCGGTAAGAGGACGTTCATATAGTCCTCCTGGAATAAGGAAGGTGGGGGGATCAGTATATCCAACAAAACCTTGACCATTTGCAGTTCCAGGTGTTGGCGTTGAATAATAAAAGAGTCCCGCCTGTCCTAAGGTCCTCCCATAGGAGGTATCATCGTACAGCTGCGGAACAACCATTTTATCTAGGATTGTACCGGAGGGATCAGAAAGAACAATGGTTTCGCCTGATTGAGTAAGTCCGAATGTTGTAAAGGTATAAGATCCGGCTTTACTTGTTTGGGTTTTATCACAATAAATACAGAGAAATTCATTTGGCTGGATAGTTATATCTGGGAATTGCCATTTCCGAGGTTTTTTAATGTTATCGGACAGGCCATATCCTTTAAGGTTGATAGCCTGTCCGGATAAATTATATAACTCAACATAATCATAATAATAGTTTACATTAGGTGTATGCGTACGAGTATTGCCGCTCATAACTTCGGTAATATAAAGACCGGAGGTATTTGCCATAACAAGGTTGGCATCCATGGCGGTTTCGCTCTGTCGGGTATTTGGCAATCCTGGAGTAGGCTGTAGAAATAATCGGAATTGGCCGATGCTTTCTTCATCGCGTCCCCAGGAAGTATCTGCCTGTAAATTATCATAGGTAACTAAATCAACCATACGGCCTTGGATATCAGAAAGGATAACGGTTTCACCATTGCTTCGCAATCTAAAACTGCAATGCGGCCATTGTCCAGTGGTGGATGGTCTATCCTTGCCGGAAGCAAATACAACAAAATATCCATTCGCAGGGATTGTACACCCCTGAGGGAAACGCCATTTAACAAGATTATCACTGTTATCGCTTAGAGCATAATTTGAAAGATCAATTGCAGAACTCGTTGTATTGTGTATTTCAATCCAATCGGAATAAACGCCATCATCATCTTTGATTGTTGTAAGGTTAGAAGCGCAAATTTCATTAATAACAAGCATACCTGGCTCTAAAAAAGTCGAAGCACGAAATTGAGCGTACCCTTCTTGTGAATTATCATAACCAGGAGTGTATTGCTGTGTAATGATGTAGCTGTCATCGGCCAAATATGCATAGCTCATATTGCTATCCATAGCGGGAACAGGAAGCGTGGCATAGGCAACACCGTCAGATCCAAAGAGATAAACAGTGTCACCGGCCGAACTTAATTTGAAATTCGCATGTAATGTTTGATCGGCACGATTTTTGTTTTCATCTGAAGCAAAAACTAAGATATGCTGCCCGGGGGCAACAATAATATCAGGGAACACAAATAAAATCTTATCCTCACGGTCGCTTAAACCATAACCGCCAATTGCAATTGGTTCAGAACCGGTGTTGGTAAGTTCAATCCAGTCAGGGAAAGCGCCTGTTTCATCAGGAAAAGCTGTTCGGTTGCTGCTCATTACTTCCGTAATTTTAAAATGGATATTCCCATTGGATTGCAGCTCAGGCTTAATCTCTGTACCAGTAACATTGCTTGCGGGGGAGGTGGTAATGGTGGGTGAAAAAATCACCAAAGCAATTAATGAAATAATAAGAATTATGAGTAAAAGCCCAGTATACTTGGGCGGTTTGACACGTTGCAGAACCTTTGACTTGCGTCTCGGCTTGGCAGTATGATGTTCACGTTTCTGCTGCATGTGGAGTTCCTTTCTTAAAAGATGAAGGCATTATACCACAATATTGAAAAGAAAAGAAGGTTAAGGCTCTATGCTTATGTAACCGGATTGAGATGTTTTGGCATCACCAAATTGAACACTGATATTGATTTCATAAATTCCACAGGGACAAGGGCGGCCGTCTTCGTCAAGGCCATCCCAAAAGATGTACTCAGTATTATTAAAGGATGGACGGCTGACCGTTCCCGAAAGAAGATGTCGGATTTCGTGTCCATTGAGATCAAAAACAGTAATTGTATATCGGATCGGAATTTCGGTTGACAGCTTTATTGGAATTTCACTGCCGATTTGGATGCGGTCAGGAACTTCAAAATCAAATTGAGAAACCGTGTTCATTTCTTGTAAGGCGAGTAATCGTTCAGCACATAGAATGGGTTCATCATTCTGGAACGCAAATAATTGAAAAAGGAGATAGGAAGTACCAGCATCAGACAATTCGACTCGCAAAGTCCGATTTTTTTTGCCGGGCGGAGTCAATATATTATCACCCATATCATTAAGAATTGTGCTGTTATCCCATGCCCATTTTCCATTTATATATTTTGTCAAACGATATTGTAGCAGAGTATCATTTTCCAGGGTAAAGGAAAAACGAAAGGTCGGGCGGTCATGTGTTAAAAGACATGAAGAAGATGAAAACGAATTGGCAGGAAGTGACAACAGTCCATTTGAAATTGGAAGGTATACATCATGAGCGGAGAGAGAGCGGAGCCGGCATGTTGAAGAGGCGACATTTTGACGAAGGTATTGTTCCATCTCTAATAATGTTAGAAACTCATCACCGTCAGCATTTGCTAAAGGTTGCCCATACAATCCCATACCGCGACATAATGCACCGGCAAAATAGGACAAGGCACCATTTTCCATGCCCTCATGGTCATAATACCATGCTGATTCAGTTGCTTGTGCAGAAGTAAGAATTGACAGACTTGATGGCCAGGCGGGAAATAATTTGTTTGCTGCATCAATAAAAGCTCCGGAATAGCAAGCATCTAAAATAACAATTTTATTACCAGAATATGAAAGCAGAAGATCGAATAAGGCTTCGGGGGTGAGAATGGTTTCATGGATGCCGTCAGAGAGAAGAAGGGAAGGGCCGGAATTCAGGCCGTAAGGAAATCCGTGAGTACACAGATAAAAAATCAGGGTATCATCGTCTGTCGAGCCATTAAATGCATAATGCATTGCGGCGCGTAAGGCATCTGGGCTGTCGATAGTTCCATCTTCAATATAAACATTTCCAATAGGGATATCACTGGATAGAAGGGCGGTCGCAAGTAATTGTAAATTTCCTGAAACTGCATTGCCTAAAGGTGGTTGGGAAAGAAAATCATGACAAGCTGTAAGCAGAGCCCGTGTTTCTGAAAGAACAGAAAGAGGAACAAGCAAAAAAAGAAGGAGAATGCAAGAAAAAAGCTTCAATGTTTACATCCTCCTTACATATGATTTTCAATTTTAGGCTTTTCTTTTAAAAGTTTCAAGGGAATAAATGGAATTCTATTTTCATGGCATAGGCACTTACCTAAAATCTGTAAAATACCAATACAAAAAGAATTCAGTGCATGTACAAGATCAGAAATAAATACGCTCTATGACAAATAAAAGGGATTATATCGTACCTGAGAATAAAAAAATCGGCATCATTTGATGCCGATTAAGGAAGTCATTGAGCTTAGTACATTCCGCCCATGTCCGGTGCAGCAGGTGCGGCAGCAGGAGCCTTTTCCGGAATATCTGCAACCAGAGATTCGGTAGTCAAAACAGTGGCAGCAACAGATGCGGCATTCTGCAGAGCGCTTCTGGTAACCTTGGTAGGATCAATAATGCCAGCTTCATTCATATCTACAAAGCGATCATTGAGCGCATCATAGCCAAATCCTGCTTTGCGGGCACGTTTGATTTTTTCAACTACTACAGAGCCCTCAACGCCTGCATTCTGGGCAATTTGACGGACCGGCTCTTCGAGAGCACGCAAGATGATCTGAACACCGGTCTTTGCATCTCCAGCATATTTCGGAAGAATTGCCTGAACGTTTGCAATTGCATTTAACAGCGCAGTTCCACCACCGGGAACAATGCCTTCTTCTACAGCCGCACGGGTTGCAGCAAGAGCATCTTCGATACGGAGCTTACGCTCTTTCATTTCGATTTCAGTTGCAGCACCCACCTGAATGCATGCTACGCCGCCAGCTAACTTCGCCAAACGTTCCTGAAGCTTTTCGCGATCATAGTCGGATGTTGTTTCTGCAATCTGAGCACGGATAGAGGCGACACGTGCCTGAATATCCTCTTTTCGTCCCGCACCTTCTACTATGGTTGTATTGTCTTTATCAACTTTAACCTGACGGGCGCTTCCAAGCATATCAATAGTGGCGGATTTCAGCTCGTAACCAAGCTCCTCGGAAATAACCTGTCCTCCGGTTAAAATTGCAATATCCTGAAGCATGGCTTTACGACGGTCACCAAAACCAGGAGCCTTGACACCAACACAGGTGAAAGTGCCGCGCAGTTTATTGACAACAAGAGTTGCCATAGCTTCGCCTTCAATATCTTCGGCAATGATGAGCATCTTTCTGCCTGCCTGTACAACCTGCTCAAGCAGGGGGAGGATCTCCTGGATATTGGAAATCTTCTTATCAGTAATAAGGATGTAAGGATTATCCAATACAGCTTCCATTTTTTCTGTATCTGTAGCCATGTAGGCAGATACATATCCGCGGTCAAACTGCATTCCTTCCACGAGGTTCAAGTTGGTTTGCATGGTTTTGCTTTCTTCAACAGTAATGACACCATCATTTCCAACTTTTTCCATAGCTTCCGAAATCAATTTTCCAACGGAAGGATCGGAGGCAGAAATAGCGGCAATATTTTCGATCGAGTGTTTTCCGGCAACGGGCTGGCTCATATCCTTAAGTGCTTCAACAGCAGCATTGGTGGCAGCTTCAATACCGCTGCGCAGAACCATTGGATTCGCACCAGCGGCTAAGTTCTTCAGACCTTCGCGGATGATTGCCTGGGCCAAAAGTGTTGCAGTAGTTGTTCCATCTCCGGCAACATCGTTGGTTTTTGTTGCAACTTCCTTAACGAGCTGAGCACCCATGTTTTCAAATGCATCTTCCAGCTCGATTTCTTTTGCAATGGTTACACCATCATTCGTGATGAGTGGAGCACCATATTTTTTATCGAGGACTACATTACGTCCTTTCGGTCCGAGTGTGATCTTTACAGTATCAGCCAACTGGTTAATGCCACGTTCAAGTGAACGACGAGCTTCTTCGCCGAAAATAATCTGCTTTGCCATTTTGAATTCCTCCTTAATTTACTCAACAATTGCCAGAATATCGTTCTGACGAATAATCTTGACTTCTTCGTCATCAAGTTTTATTTCAGTTCCGGCATATTTAGAATAGACAACTTTCTGTCCTTCCTTTACCTGCATCGTGATTTCCTTACCATCTACAATTCCCCCGGGCCCTACTGCTATAACATAAGCATATTGGGGCTTCTCTTTGGCGGAACTGGTCAGAATAATACCGCTTTTAGTCGTTTCTTCGGACTCGGCATCTTTAACTACAACACGATCAAATAAGGGTTTGAGAGTCATAAAGCGAACCTCCTTGCTGGTTTAAAAGAAGAGTAATATTTATAATCCATTTGTTAGCACTCGTTTAAGAGGAGTGCTAACAACGTGTAATACTATAATTCTAGCAATGATTTCAGGCAAGATGAATATTTTTTAGAATTTTTAAAATAATTCCGATTTAAGGTGAAAATTTGAATATATATTTATAATCCTCCTATAAGCTTTTATTTTCTTTAAATATTTAAACTTTTAAAATTTCAGTATAGAAGTTAAACTATTTTAGATAGATCATGAATAAAGAGGAAAAGATATGGCATTTTGTTTTTCGGATGAAATCATTAATTGGTATATAAAAGGGCATAGAGATTTTCCTTGGCGTCATACAAAAGATCCATATCATATTTGGATTTCGGAAATTATGCTTCAGCAAACGAGGGCAGAGACTGTCGTTTCCTATTATAATAGATTTACTGCATCATTCCCGAATGTCTTTGAATTAGCTAAATCTGATGAGGAGACGCTCCTAAAGGCGTGGGAAGGGCTTGGTTATTATAGCCGTGCAAAAAATTTAAAAAAATGTGCTCAAATCATAGTTGAAAGATATGATGGGAGTTTTCCAAGTGAATATGGAGCGCTTTTGCAACTGCCAGGCATTGGACCATATACTGCAGGAGCGATTGCATCGATTGCATTTGACAACCGAGAACCCGCAGTGGATGGGAATGTACTTCGGGTTATGTCTAGGTTTTATGGAATTGAAGAAGATATTCATGAGAAAAAAACACAGGATGGAATTAGAAGGCGTGTTTATGATTTGTTGCCTGAACAGCACTGTGATTTGTTTTCCAATGCAATGATGGAAATCGGGGCCTGTATATGCACACCGAAGATTGCCAAATGTCAAGAATGCCCATTAAATGAGGAATGTGTTGCAAGGATAGAAGAAAAACAAACCATCCTGCCTGTAAAAAACCATAAAATAGAAAAAAGAAAAGAAAAGAAAGAGATTCTCCTGATTTTTTCTCAGAATAAAGTATATATAGAAAAAAGGGAAAAGGGGTTGCTGTCTGGGCTTTACGGTTTTCCGGAGTTTAATGGTCCCATGAGCCCCGATGAAATAGAATTTAAAACGGAACAGTTGGGAATTAACGCAAAATACTTAGAACAAATTGGAATGACGAAACATGTTTTTACACATGTAATATGGGAAATGCGGATTCATGTGATGTACTGTCGAGATGAGAAAGTGCTTACGGGGTTTGTGAATCGGAGTGAACTGTTAAAAGTTCCCATTCCCATAGCATTCAGAAAAGCCAGGCAATTATGCCTGGCTAGAATGAAATAGCAGAAATTCACTTCTTGTATTTGCTGGTACAGAAGATGCAGCAGTAAAGGATAAAAGAGTTAGAAACAAAATCCGTCCCATACAGGATGTCCTGTATAAGTTTTTGGAGTGATCTCACCTCGAAGAACAGAGAGTGCACCATTGACCATGGCTTCATATTCAAATTCTCCTGGGTATGCTGTGACGGGAGCAATAAAGCCACAGCGCTCGCGAATGCTTTTTTCTATTTCAGGGAACCGTAACAATCCACCGGTAAGAACAATACCGTCAACGCGCCCGCAGAGAACGGCAGCCATTGCGCCAATGTATCGGCAGATTTGGTAGATCATTGCATCCCAAACGATAGAGGCTTCTTTATTTCCTTGGCTGATCAGATGATGGATTTCATCTGCATTTGATGTTCCAAAGTGGGAGGTGAGCCCTCCGGACTCGGTACACATCATAAGAAGTTGTTCCGGTTTCATGTTTTTAAAATGTTCGATAATATCTGTGACAGCCATCGATCCCATTCGTGTTGGAGTGAAGGGGCCCTCTCCGCCACCGGCATTGTTTCCGTCAATCATTCGCCCTTTTTCATGGGCGGTAATGGAAATTCCGCCGTCGATATGGCAAACGATCAAATTTAAATCCTCATAACGTGCTCCGAGAGAAAGCGCGTGTCGCCTGGCGGTTTCTTTTAAATTTAGCGCGTGACTGATTGCTCTTCGATAAACTCCTTTTACACCGGTAATCCGTGCTAAATCACACAATTCATCTACGACCGTTGGATTTATCATCAAAATCCGGCCGCCGGTTACTTTTTGCAGTTCTGCAGCCAATTGAACTCCAAGGTTAGATACATGATTCAAGCCACCTTTCTCGGCGCGAGTATCTTCAATTAATTTGGGTGTGATTTCATATATACCGCTTTCAACGGAATAAGAGGAACCACCGCGTCCAACAATCGCTGAAAGCCCTGAAAGATCGAGATTGTGTTTTCGAATGAATTCGTGTATATATTCCATTCGATAGTCCAGCTGATCATTTATTGTCGGAAACTGCATTAGAATACTTGAATCATGAAAAACATTTTCTTTTGCTATTGGTTTTTCGTTTTCAAACAGGCCCAGTTTGGTTGATGTGGATCCTGGATTTATAGTAAAGATTTTATAGGCCATTTTCTTCTCCTACTCTTGCTTTTTGCAGGTCATATTGTAGTAAGAACACATACAAATTGCAAGATATATATTGAATATGATGGAAGATGAAATTGTGCAGCATATAAAAGTCAAATAGGGGGAAAATCATGTATTGCCAGGTTATTGTAGATATTGCAAATGAGGAGGTGGATCGTTTTTTTACATATCGTCTCCCGGCAGAAATGAGTGTTTTACCCGGGACACGGGTTTTGATTCCGTTTGGCAAAAAGCGACAAGCAGAAGGAATAGTGATTCACCTTATTGAAAAAGCGGACATACCAGACGAAAGAATAAGAGATATAATCAAACCATTGGACAGTTATCCAGTGATTCTTCCGCAACTTTTAGAATTGGCGGAAGACATAAAAAAACATAGTTTCTGTACACTGACACAAGCGCTTCGTCTCATGTATCCTGCAAAAATGAGGAAGCAGCGCATTCATGAAAAGATAGAATTGCAAATCAAGCTTTTGGTAAGCGGAGAAAGCTACAATAAGGCTTTGGCTGAAAATAAACGTGCAAAAAAGAAACTTGAGATTTTAAGAGTTTTAAATGACGCAAATGGACAGATGGCTCAGTCGGCTCTTTATCAAATAACAGGGCAATGTAAAACTGCTTTAAATGGACTGCAAGAGCAGCAGCTGATAGAGATTTCAGAGAATGAGATTTACAGAACACCTTATAAGACCATCGAATCATTATCCAATATGGACCCATCATTGACGGATCAACAAGAGAGGGTAATGGCAGCTTTATCACCGGCGTTAAAAGAAGGGAAGGGAGAATTTCTCTTATATGGTGTCACAGGCAGCGGAAAAACTGAAATTTTTATTCGGGCGGTCCGGCAGGTTGCTCAACAGGGAAAGTGTGCAATTGTTTTGGTGCCGGAAATCTCATTGACGCCCCAAATGATTCAGTGGTTTCGTTCAAGATTTGGTGAAGAAGCAGCGGTTCTTCATTCAAGGCTTTCTGATGGAGAAAAATACGATGAATGGAGAAGAATTAGAAAAGGGGAGGCCCGGGTAGTAATCGGAGCACGGTCGGCAATTTTCGCACCCATACAGAATTTGGGACTCGTCATAATTGATGAAGAGCATGAACAAAGCTATATTTCTGACAGGACGCCGTACTATGATGCACGACAAATAGGAATGGATCGATGCAAAAGAGAGAATTCAGTCCTTATTCTTGCCAGTGCTACACCAAGTATGCGTAGTTTTGCACAATCTATAAGGGGAGATTTACGTCTGCTGGAGATGCCAGAAAGAGTAAATGACCGACCTCTGCCCCCTGTTCATATTATAGATATGAGAAAGGAGCTTACACAGGGAAATCGGTCCGTTTTTTCTGGAGCACTGTTGACGGGCCTGACGCAATGTATCCAGGAAGGACATCAGGCAATTTTGTTTGTTAATAGAAGAGGGTTTTCAACCTTTGTTTCATGCCGTAACTGTGGTTATGTCATAAAATGCGAGCATTGTGATGTCTCTATGACCTATCACAGCGTTGGAAATCGTATGCGCTGCCACTATTGTGGTTCGGAAACGCCAGTGCCAGATATATGCCCTGAATGTGGAAGTGCACATATCAAATACTTTGGTGTTGGAACTCAGCGTGTAGAAAACGAAATACAGATGCATTTTCCTGGAATAAGTACTTTGCGAATGGATATAGATACAACCAGAACAAAAGATGCACATGCAATTCTCCTTGAAAGATTTCGCAGGGGAGAAGCAAGAGTACTGATAGGAACACAAATGATCGCAAAGGGGCTTGATTTTCCCAATGTATCGTTGGTTGGCATCATGGCAGCCGATGCAACATTGAATTTGCCTGACTATCGAGCACCGGAAAGAACATTTCAATTGCTGACGCAGGTTGCAGGAAGGGCAGGACGGGCGTCAGTAGAGGGAGAAGTATTCTTGCAAACGTATCAGCCGGAAAATGATACTATTCTTGCGGCGAGCAGACAGGATTACAGAGCTTTTTATGAAAGTGAAATGCTAAGAAGACGTAAATTATATTATCCTCCATATTCTATTATTATTAGAAATGTTTATGAATCTGCGCAGGAAGAAAAGGTTCAGAATGCAGCTGAGCGAGCAAAAAACATGATGATAGAGTTTTTTGATGCGCATGTATATTTAAAAAAATACCTTGTATATCTTAGAAGTCTGCCCTGCCCAGTGCTACGGATAGCCGATAAATATCGATGGGAAATTATCATGAGCATTATCGACAAACCGATTTGTGAGGAAGCACTCTCCAGGATGAGCGAAATTGCGAATGCTGTGCCAGAAGGCGTAGCTAGCATCTGTCAAATAAATCCATCGGGAATGATGTAGTGAAAAAGACGCTTTGAATGCAGGAGATCGCTGAATAGAGAAACATGGTTTTGATTGTAATAGAATGGCTTAAAGTGGGGCCAATTTCTGCTTTTCAGAAGGAAAAGTACATCAGAATGAAAACCAGATAGAAACGATATAAGAATCTAATTTGAAGATGAAAAAAGTATCCACTGCATTCTGTAACAGTAGACTGAGCGGAATGAAGAGAAATCTTTCCACGATCACCGATTAAACCGATCTTTTCTTTTTATAAAGGAAGTTGTATGATATGAGAACATGGGTAATTGTACTCAGTAGTCATTAGGGGAGGAAATAACGTTGGCACTTAGACAGATTGTATTTATAGAAGATGATTTGCTTCGAAAAAAAAGCAGACCAGTGACAAAATTTGATAAAAGGCTTCACGTCCTTTTAGATGATATGGCTGAAACAATGTATGAAAATAATGGTGTTGGACTTGCGGCACCGCAAGTTGCGGTATTGCGCAGGGTTGTAGTTATGGATTGTGGAAATGGACTCATTGAAATGATCAATCCAGAAATCATGGAAACTGAGGGGGAACAGGACGGACCGGAAGGGTGTTTGTCTGTACCAGGTCGGAGAGGTATGGTCAAACGCCCTATGAAAGTGAGAGTAAAGTACCAGAATAGATATGGTGAAGCGGAAGAGCTTGAAGGAGAAGGACTGTTAGCTAGGTGCATAATGCATGAAACAGATCACTTAGACGGTAAACTGTATGTTGATATTATGGAAAGAGAGATTTTCGATGATGAGTTGGATGACGGTGAAGAAGAAGTAGAGGATGAACAGTAATGAAAATAGTGTTTATGGGAACTCCTGAATTTGCTGTTCCTTCCTTAAAAATGCTGGTTGAAAAAGGAGAAGAGGTTGTAGCTGTTATTTGTCAGCCGGACCGCCCGGTAGGAAGGGGCAACAAGGTGCATGCATGTCCCGTTAAAGAAGCAGCGCAGGAATTTGGAATTGAAGTATATCAACCTGAACGCATTAAACGGGAGGAAAGCGTTTTAAAACTGAAAAGTTTTCATCCTGATTTGTTTATTACAGCAGCCTTTGGTCAGATTTTATCAAAAGAGATTCTGGATATACCGAAATTTGGCACAATTAATGTGCATGCTTCACTTCTGCCAAGACACCGCGGCGCGGCTCCTATTAATTGGGCGATTCTTTGCGGAGATGAGAAAACTGGTGTTACAACCATGATGACTGATGTCGGAATGGACACTGGAGACATGCTCTTAAAAGAAGAAACTGTGATTAAACGAGAGGATACGGCAGAAACACTTTCAAAAAGATTGGCTGAGATGGGGGCTCAGGTACTATATAAGACACTTGAAAAGCTGCGAATGGGGACTCTGGAACGGGTTCCGCAAGACAATGCTATGGCAACTGTTGAGCCTAAGATGACAAAGGAATTGGGCTGCATTGATTGGAGCAAGGGCTTTGAAGAAGTGGAAAGGCTGATTCGCGGAACAAGTCCATGGCCGGGTGCATATTCCCTAACCGATGCAGGGACGATGAAAGTTTTTTCATTAATGAATACCGATATACAGACGGATGCTGCAGCAGGGACGATAGTATGTGCTGATGCCAAGAAAGGCCTCTTTGTTGCCTGTGGAGGCAGAGTGGCGGAAATTCTGGAAATGCAGATGCCGGGTGCAAAAAGAATGATGGCAAAAGATTATTTGAGAGGGCATAAACTTATTGAAGGGACTATTTTGGGAAGGAAATAGAATGACAGATTTTAGAAAATCCAGAAATACTCAAAAGGAAAAAACTGGTGCAGCAAATGATAAAAAAGACAGAAAGAGGTCTGGCAGTTTTGCAGAAAAGCGCTTCTCAAAGGGGGCGGCACCATTCTCCAATAGAACGCAGAGGGTAGAGCGGGGAATTCATACAAGGAATGATGGACAGAAATCCGGTATTGTTCCAAGAAGAGTTGCGCTGGATATTTTGCTGGATGTGAGTAAAAACAATGCATATGCCCAGCTGGCTTTGGAAAAACGCCTTTCACAGATTCAATTGGAAAGACGGGACGTGGCACTTGTAACGCAGCTCGTATACGGAACAATCGAAAAACGGATTACATTAGATTACCGCATAAACCAGTTTTTAAAGTCTGAAGAGCCATTGGATGCTACGATCAAAGAAATATTGAGAATGGGGGTTTATCAGCTTTTTTATTTAGACCGAATTCCTGATATGGCAGCGGTAGATGAAAGCGTTACCCTTACAAGGACAATGGGATTTGAAGGAATGACAGGACTCGTAAATGCGGTATTGCGGAATATGCTGCGTCAAAAGGATGAGCTTAAATGGCCGGATCCTGCGTCAGATCAAATCCAATATTTATCGGTTATGTGCAGTGCACCGGAAGCATTGTGTAGATTATTAGTTTCTGCCTATGGCTTTGATAGGGCAAAGGAAATTTTACAATATAATAAGAAAGACAGGTTTCAAAGCATTAGGGTAAATCGATTGCGATGTGATGACGCACGTCTGAAGCATCTACTGCGAGATGACGGTGTGGAATTTGTTCCAGGACTGATAGACGGAACATACAGAGTGACTCGAGCCGGTGACCTGTCCAAAATGCGTGGATATCAAAATGGCTTATTCTGCATTCAGGGGGAAAGTTCTGTGCTTGCGGCCCGTGCGGTCGATGCCAAACCGGGGCAGAGTGTTCTGGATGCATGTGCCGCGCCTGGGGGAAAAACCGCAGTATTATCAGAAATGATGAATGATACAGGACGAGTTTATGCATGGGATACACATTCGCATCGAGTGGATTTGATAAGAGGAATGGTCAATCGATTAAAGCTGGAAAATGTGCGTCCTGCCCTGCGTGATGCGAGAAGTGCTCGTCCGGAAATGAATAAAACTTTAGATGCAGCACTAATTGATGCGCCATGTTCTGGAACGGGGGTTATCTATGAAAAGCCGGATCTGAAATATCGAGTAACAGAACAGGAAATTCAAGAGCTGATAGCAATACAGTATCAAATACTTGAAGCTGTTTCACCAATGGTAAAGACGGGAGGAACGTTAGTCTACTCTACTTGTTCCATATTACCGGAAGAAAATGAAAAGCAGATTCAGGCATTTCTTGAACGGCATTCCGATTATAAAATTGAATCCTTAGATTATCTTCTGCCGGAACAATTAAAAGGCAAAGAAGGCAAGTATGGACTGCAGCTGTTTACGGACCGGGATGATATTGATGGATTTTATATTGCCAAACTTAGAAGGGTGAATGAATGACAGATTTGTTGTCACTGTCTCCAGAGGAACTCGAGAGAGTTTTCCTAGATCTTGGTGAGCCGAAGTTTAGAGCAAAGCAAGTATTTGCATGGCTTCATCGCGGACGGGATTTTTCGGAAATGACAAATCTTCCAATTCCTATTCGTGAGCAGCTTTCCCAGCGTTTTATTGCTAATCCTGTTCATATTCTGGAAGGATTAAAGTCAAAACTGGACGGGACAGAAAAATATCTGTTTGCTTTACCAGATGGGAACGTAGTAGAAGGAGTTCTAATGCGATACCATTATGGAAATACAGTATGCATCTCAACGCAGGTCGGTTGTAAAATGGGATGTGCATTTTGTGCATCTACATTGGAAGGCTGCGTTCGTAATCTTACCGCAGGGGAAATGCTTGGGGAGATAATTGCTGTCAATAAAAAGCTGGAAGCCGAAGGCCAAAGAGTAGGCAATGTTGTCATGATGGGAGCAGGAGAGCCGTTAGATAATTACGATAATGTAATTAGGTTTCTCAGACTGCTTCATCATAAAGACGGCTTGTGTATTGGACTGCGGTCGGTGTCACTTTCAACTTGCGGAATATGTGAACGAATAATTGATCTGGCAGATTCAATGTTGCCCGTGACGCTTTCTATTTCTCTTCATGCTCCCAATGATGAGGTGCGACGGAAAATCATGCCTATAGCCAAAAGGTATTCGATGGATGAGATTTTCGAAGCCTGCAGGTATTATATAAAAAAAACAGGGAGACGCGTGATATTTGAATATGCCATGATTCATGGAATTAATGCAGATCCATCCCAAGCCGTAGAATTGGCGGCTAGACTCAGGGGAATGCAATGCCATGTCAACCTGATTCCTTTGAATCCGGTTTTTGAACGGGGACTCCCGGGCGTGACAGAAGCAGAAGTAAGGCGCTTTTTAGAAACGTTAGAACGACAGAATATATCTGTGACGCGCAGACGCGAAATGGGCGATGATATTGAAGGTGCATGCGGCCAACTTAGGAGACATTTTTTAAAGCAGAACGGATGACTTTTTGGAGGGAAAATAGCGTGACGGCAGTCTTAAAAACCGATATCGGTAAAGTTCGCAGCCAAAATGAGGACTGCGCGTATATAAATGAAGATAAGGGGATTTTTGCTGTTGCAGATGGGATGGGCGGTCATCTTGCTGGAGAAGTAGCAAGTGCAATTGCAATAGAATCTGTAAGGCAAATGGCTGATCACGAAATTCGGCCTTCTATTGCAGCCATGGAACGCACATTAAAATTAGCGCATAAGCAAATAGTGGAACATGCTGCAACACATCCGGAATGTTCAGGAATGGGTACTACGCTTTCATGCTTATGGTATGCAGGAAAGTATGTTTATATTGCTCATGTCGGTGACAGCAGAGTATATCGGCTGAGAAGTGGCAAACTGGAGCAGATTACGCAGGATCACAGCCTTGTGGCTGAATTGGTTCGCAACCGTCTGATTACGAAAGAAGAAGCCAGAACGCATCCAAGGCGTAATATAATAACACGTGCATTAGGAACACAGGGGGACAATGCGCCAGATATTCTTGCGGCAGAATGCTATGCAGGGGATAAATGGCTGTTGTGTACAGATGGCTTGAATGGCATGCTTGAAGATGCTCAAATTCAAAAGATACTTAATGAACATGCTTTGAAAGATGCTGCAGACAATCTGCTATCAGCAGCACTACAAGCTGGCGGACAAGACAATGTGACATTAATCCTAATCGAAATGGAGGAAAACGGTGGAAACAAGGCTAATCGGTAAAATTGTAAGCCGCCGTTTCCGAATTGAAGAAGTAATTGGAAGGGGCGGAATGTCATTGGTTTATCGGGCTTTTGATTTAAAAAGCCATCAGCCAGTGGCCGTCAAAGTACTTCGAGAAGAATATGAGGATGACCCGGAATATAAGGAACGTTTTGAACGTGAAGCTGAGGTCTGCAGGAGACTGAATCATCCCAATATTGTGAATATGATTTCCTCGGGAACTGCAGGAGGAATCTCATATATAACAATGGAATATGTGGATGGGCAGACACTTAAAGAAATAATTCATGACAGAGTGAGCTTGCCTCAGGAAGAAGCAGTGCACTATGCGTTGCAAATATTAGCGGCGTTGAATCAGGCGCACGCAAGAGGGGTGATTCACAGGGACATCAAACCGCAAAATATGCTGATCACTAAAAATGGCCAACTCAAAGTAACTGACTTTGGGATTGCAGGTATGGCGGATACTAAAACATTAACGAATGATGGAACTGTGATAGGCTCTGTACATTATTTTTCTCCAGAACAAGCCAAAGGAATGAAGGCAACGGCTTCAAGCGATTTATATTCGGTGGGCATTATTCTTTACGAGATGCTTACAGGGCATGTACCGTTTGAAGGCGATACTCCTGTTTCTGTGGCGATGATGCATCTGATGCAAGAGGCGAAACCAGTTGAGGAGCAGGCTCAAGTTAGTCCGGCTTTAGCTGCAATCGTAAAAAAGAGTTTAAAAAAGCCTGTTCAAGAGCGCTATCAGTCTGCAGAAGAAATGACAAGAGATTTGCGGCGAGCATTGAGGCATCCGGATGGGGCTTTCATGGAGACGCAGCGGCAAAAGTCACAGCAGAATAAAAATGAGCATAGCGCTTTTTCAGTTTCTCCTGCATTAGTTGCAGTTGCATTCGTATTATTGGTAGCTGTTTCGTTTACAGGATACAGATTATATCAAACGCTTTTTGTAATGACACGGGTTCCGGATATGATGGGGCTCGACACGTTTACTGCCGAGAAAATGCTTACTTCTTCAGATTTAGTTGCGGATATATCGTATGTATATGATGATGCAGCAGAAGGAATAATCATTTCACAAATGCCTAAAGCTGATGCAGAGGCAAAACGTGGAAGTCATATTGTTCTTACAGTGTCGTTAGGAAATGGAATCATCAATATCCCAAGATTTACAAATTATACATTAAACGAGGCACTGGATATTGCGGCAACGCAAGGATTTATAGTCAAATCTACTGAAATCGTACCAAGTGAGATATTGAAAGGAACAGTTATAGCACAAAACCCAGAAGCTGGAATGCCAGGTGCTGCTGGAGCAGAAATTACACTTATCATTTCAGGAGGCAGGGTTATTGTCCCTGAATTGTCCGGAATACGTGAAGAGGATGCGTTGCAGCGCATTCAAGAAGTTGGCTTGAGCGAAGGCGCGGTTTTATATGAAAATGTTTCAAGCGCCAGACAGGATGGAATAGTTTTAACACAATCGTTGGATACTTTCTCTGAAGTTCTTCCAGGGACAGCAGTTGACCTTACTATTGGATACTATGAAAAAAGGAAGTACCAGGCTGTTATTGATGTTGACCTTAGAAATGTACCATCCGGGACTGCTGTGCGTATAACACTGGTGGATGATGATGGACAAGAGTATGATATGTATGCAGCAGAAACAAGAAAAGAAAATTCTGTAATTCCGGTTACTCTTCGTAGTGAAACAAGCGGTGCAAAAACATGGCGTCTGTATCTTGATGGGAATTTTAAAAGTGAAGCGCAGGCAGTATTGCGTTAGAGGGGAATATGGAGGGAATTATCCTACAGGGAATCGGAAGCTTTTATACTGTATGGGATGGACAGAAAAAGTACGTATGTAAGGCTCAGAAAAAACTGAGAAAAAGTGGTACACCGGTCCCGGGGGACCGGTGTCACTTTGTGCCGGGGAATGGAAATGAAGACGGATGGATAGAAGAAATACTGCAGAGAAAAAACTTTCTTGTAAGGCCGGCAGTAGCCAATATTGATGTTCTTGCTTTAGTTGTCGCACCAATTCCGATAGCAGATTTGAACCTGATAGAAAAACTGGTTTTATACGCGCGCATCAGCGACATTATTCCTGCATTAATTGTAAATAAAATCGATATGGATAGTGCGCTCTATCAAAAGATGAAGGATGAATTTCACGGAACTAATTTAAAAATATTTGGTGTCAGCGCAGAAAAGAAAACCGGGCTTGATGAATTACGGACATATTTGGAAGGAAAAACCGTTTGTTTTGCAGGTCAGAGTGCAGTCGGAAAAAGTTCGCTTCTGAATAATCTGTTTAATATAAAACTTGAGACAGGTGAATTAAGCAGAAAAACCGAACGCGGCCGCCATACTACAAGGCGTGCAGAGTTGATGGTTTTAGGCAATACAATGGTTATTGATACGCCGGGGTTTTCTCTGCTGAATACGATGCAGATGAATCCGGAAAAAGTACCGGAATACTATCCTGAATATTTTCAATTTGCACATTTATGCAAGTTTAAGCCATGCATGCATGATACAGAACCGGGGTGTGCAGTTCGACAGGCCGTAAAAGACGGAAAGATGGATGAAGTTCGATATCAGCGATATCGTGCGTTGTTGTTAGATGTACGTGAAAATTGGAAAGGAAGGTTTAACTGATGGAAATTGCACCATCGTTGCTTGGAGCGAATCTTTTGGATTTGGGCAATGAAATAAGAAAATGTGAATTGGCCGGTATTCATATGCTGCATTTTGACCATATGGATGGACACTTTGTGCCTAATATCAGCTTTGGACCGGCGTTTGTAAAAGCGGTTAGAGAAAAGACCAAACTGTTCTTAGATGTTCACTTAATGCTCTCTGATCCATTGCGGTATATTGATGTTTATGCACAAGCTGGTGCAGACAGAATTACGATACATCAAGAAATAGAGAACCCAATGGAGGCACTTTGTGCGATTAAGGAAAAAGGATTGCAGGCTGGATTGGCAATAAAACCGGCAACATCCCCAACGGAGGTTATTCCTTATTTAAATTTATTAGATCAAATTCTGGTGATGACAGTCGAGCCCGGATTTGGAGGGCAATTGCTCCGTGAGGATTGTGTCAGTAAACTTCCGGTGTTGAAAGGCATAATTAAAAATGCAAGCCACAATATTGTATTAGAAGTGGATGGGGGGATAAAACTGTCCAATGCTGAGCATGTAATTCGTGCTGGCGCGGAGTGTTTAGTAATGGGCACAGGTTTTTTCCAATCAGAGCATCCGGAACAAATCGTAAGAAGTTTAATGCTAGGGGCCGATGATTGCGATTAAAATAATTTATATGTAGTATTTATTCGTACACTTGAAGTGTTGCTTCTAAGAACTGCTAATATCTAATATAAAGCAGTGTTGTATTTTTTACAGGAGGCACGTAACTTGGTCTCCTGTTTTGTCTGTTTAAATGGACATGCATTAAAGAGCGTAAAAACAAAAGAGCGATTCACTGTTTGCAAGCTGTAAATCGGAATGAGATATTTGTTTTAAATAAAGAAAAAATGGAGTATAGAGAATGCAGTCCAATAAGAAAAAATGAAAAATGTCAAAAGAAAAAGGATTTTTCCTAAAGAGTGTCGAATAAATAAAAGCCCAATTTATAGCCCAAAAGGAGAAAAGTATGGAAACGGTACGGCAAATGTTAGAACGCAGAGAAAGAGAATGGTTATGTAGCCGTGCCTGTTTGAGCGAACTTTCAAAAGGAAGGGAAAGAGACATCTCTCCAGATGAACTCCGGACAGAGTTCCAAAGGGACAGGGATAGAATATTGCATTGTAAGGCATTCCGGAGATTAAAGGGAAAGACACAGGTGTTTCTGTCTCCACAGGGAGATCATTACAGAACAAGATTGACACACACATTAGAAGTTACTCAAGTGGCACGAACACTCTCAAGAGCGTTGCGTCTCAATGAAGATCTTACAGAAGCGATTGCTCTTGGACATGATCTTGGGCATACACCCTTTGGCCATGCAGGTGAAAGCGCATTGAATGAAATCATGGAAGGCGGTTTTGAACATAGAGTACAAAGCCGACGTGTTGTCGAAGTAATAGAAAATGATGGCAGAGGCTTAAATCTCACTTTGGAAGTAAGAGACGGGATTGAACATCATTCTGGAAAGCAAAAACCAATGACCCTAGAAGGATGTTGCGTTCATCTGGCAGATAGAATTGCATATATTAACCATGATATTGATGATGCACTACGAGGAGGTATTCTTTGTATTGAAGAACTTCCTAAGGGACCAATTGACAGATTGGGAAAGACGCATGGCGAACGAATTCAAAGCATGATTGCTTCCGTAATTCGTGCATCTACAGATCAAGACTATATCATGATGGAAGAACCGGATTGGGATGCACTAATGGAACTGCGCAAGTTCTTGTTTGAGCGTGTTTATTCTAGAGATTGGGCTATGGGAGAGACGATAAAGACAGCGCATATTGTAAAAGAGCTTGTCCGTTATTTTACAGAACATCCCGCGGAGATGCCAAATGAATATGTAGAGATTTCTTTTAGAGAAGGAATTATGCGTGGTGTTTGTGATTATGTTGCAGGAATGACAGACCGTTATGCGGTTAGCTGCTATGAAAAGATATTTATTCCACCTTTTTTCAGTGCATTTTAAATACAGTTTAGAAGGACGGAACAATGGCAGGGGGATATAATAATAGCTTTGTCGATGAACTAATCAGCCGTGCAGATATTGTTTCTGTTGTTTCAAAAAGAGTTCAACTGAGCAGAAAAGGAAGCCGCTTTTGGGGGCTCTGCCCGTTTCACGGAGAAAAGACAGCGTCATTTAGTGTTAATCCACAAATGCAGATGTATTATTGCTTCGGATGTCATGCGGCAGGAGGTGCCATAAAATTTGTGATGGAAATGGACCACCTTGAATTCAAGGAAGCGGTGGTTCAACTTGCAGAAGAATTCCATATGGAAGTGCCACAAAGTTTTATGGCAAATAAAGACAGCCCTCAGCGCAGAGAGGAAAAAGAGCGATTATACCAGTTGAATAAAGAATGTGCCAGATATTATTACACACAATTATGGCAGAAAGACAATGCAGGAATATTATCATATTTTCATGAGCGGGGGCTAACGGATAGTACAATTCGCAAGTTCGGACTAGGGGCTTCGCAATGGACCGATGATGCTGCATCTCGCTATTTAGAAGGAATTGGATTCAAGCGGGAGGAGATTGTAGCGGCAGGGGTTGCGAAGGAATACAATGGACGATTAATTGATATGTTCAGAGGCAGAGCAATGTTCCCGATAATTGATGCAAGGGGACGTGTGCTTGGCTTTGGTGGAAGAACGCTCGGGAAAGATCCAAGAAAATATATGAATACTGGAGATACGCCGATATTTAACAAGCGTATGGGCGTATATGCTGCCAATCTTCTTCGAAAAGAGAACGGGTTAAAGAGAATCATTTTAACAGAGGGATATATGGATGTTATCTCTCTTGTTCAAGCAGGTGTTCATGGAGTTTGCGCGACATTAGGGACAGCGCTTACAGAGGAACAGGCCCGATTACTAAAAAGATATGCTCCAGAGATTTGGGTTAGCTACGATGGGGATTCTGCAGGCCAGCATGCTATATTGCGTGCTCTTACCATATTTGAGGCAGAACAGGTGCCGTGCAGAGTACTGGATTTTCCTGGGGGAATGGACCCGGATGAATACGTTCGCGCGTATGGAGTTGAAGGAATCGAACAGCTTACACCAAAGGATGGAATAATATACAGGATGGAGCGACTGCGTGATACTTACGATTTGAACACTCAGGAAGGCCGGACAAAATATGCAATTGAGTCATCTATGATTCTTTCAAGAGTCAAGGAGCCTGTACAAAGGGAAAATTATATTGAATTACTGGTTCATGATACAGGTTTTTCACGGGAAGTTCTCATGGAGCAAATCGGACAGGCCCAGATCGAAACACAGGAAAAAGAGAGTCATATTCCTTTGGTACGCCAAGTTAAAAGTGCAAACAAACCGGAAGAAAATGTATCTCCTGCAGAGGCACCAGAGCGGCTACTGCTGACGTTATTAGCAACCGGTGATACAGTACGTGAAGTAATTCGTGCAGAAGACTTTATAACAGCCGATAATCGGGATATAGCAGAACAATTGCTTGCTGGCCGGTCTGCGGTAGCAATTGTTGAAACGTTATCGGAGGATAAGCAGGCATATTATGCGCAAATTTTTAATCAGGAAGAAAACATACCTGATGAATTACAGATTCAAATAGTAAAAGACTGCTTGTCAAAACTGCATCGGATCAAGATAGACGAAGAAATACGCATTCTGCAAGAAAAAATGAAAAATTGTACAGAAGAAGAACGGCAAGAAGTACTTCTTCGCGTTGTGACATTAAGCCAGAAGCGGAGCGCGTTGGGAAAGGAAGGGTAACTGCATGGCAATGAATCGTGAACAGGTTCAGGAAAAAGTCAAGGAGATTCTGCAATCTGCAAAAAACGAACAAAAAACGATGACTTATAATGAAGTCATGAGCAAACTGGAAAACTTTGACATAGATGCAGAAGCAATTGACGCGGTTTTTGAAACACTGGAAGCGGAAGGGCTCAGTTTGGTCAATGCTACTAAGAGCGAGACAAATACGGCAGTTCCAGCGGAAGTGGCTCCGGAACCAGATGATTTGTCCGTGCCGGAAGGGGTCGGAATTGATGATCCCGTAAGAATGTATCTGAAAGAAATCGGCAAAGTTCCTTTGCTTACAGCTGACGAAGAAATTGAGATTGCAAAGCAGATGGAAATGGGGGGCCAAGTTGCAGAAGAAGCAAAGAAAAAGCTGGCGGAAGCCAATCTGAGACTGGTTGTTTCCATTGCAAAACGATATGTAGGTCGGGGAATGCTGTTTCTTGATTTAATCCAAGAGGGAAATCTTGGCCTGATTAAGGCAGTCGAAAAATTTGACTATACAAAAGGTTACAAATTCTCCACATATGCTACGTGGTGGATTCGGCAGGCAATTACGAGGGCAATCGCAGATCAAGCTAGGACAATTAGAATCCCGGTACATATGGTGGAAACAATCAATAAACTAATTCGGGTTAGCCGTCAGCTATTACAGGAAAATGGACGAGAACCAACGCCTGAAGAAATTGCTGATGCAATGGGGATAACAGTAGAAAAGGTTCGAGAGATAATCAAGATAGCGCAGGAGCCTGTAAGCTTAGAAACACCAATTGGAGAAGAAGAAGATTCACATTTGGGTGATTTTATTCAAGATGATGATGCTCCACCACCATCCGAAGCAGCATCATTTACATTAATGAAAGAGCAATTGATGAGCGTTCTTGATACGTTAACGCCAAGGGAGAAAAAAGTACTTTCCTTACGATTCGGGCTGGAGGATGGACGTCAACGGACATTGGAAGAGGTTGGCCAAGAATTCAATGTTACACGAGAACGGATACGACAAATAGAAGCGAAAGCATTGCGCAAGCTTCGTCATCCAAGTAGGAGTAAAAAACTCAAAGATTATTTGGAATGAATAAAGGCGAGGTTTCCTCGCCTTTATTCATTGAAAGGATAAAAATGGTACATGGGAAAAAGCCGTTAGATGCGCGGTTGCGTGCAGCAGTTGAATTGATGCTAGAAGCAATTAGAGATATACGAGATCCTGTAGTGGCAGATGTAGGATGCGATCATGGCCTTGCTACGGCGTATCTTCTTAGGCAGAGACCTGACCTAAACATGATTGCGAGTGATATCAGCGAGCCATCACTGCATAAAACGCAGGTTTTACTGCAACAATCGGCACTGGAAAACAGAGCAGTGCTGATTTGCGGGGATGGGTTGGATGCTACTGGAGAATATAGAGTGGATGGTTTTTTGATTGCAGGAATGGGAGGCCTTGCAATTGTTGAGATTTTGAAAAAAGGAGCAGAAAAAATAGGCGACAGGCCATTGATACTTCAGGCGAATACGGATATTCCGATGCTTAGAAAGGGCTTAGCTGAGTTGGGTATTGGTATTGAAAAAGAAGTATATCCTGAAGTGAACGGCCGCATATATACTGTTATTAAGGCCACAAGGGGTGTGGCACCCCATACGTTAGAAAAGGATTTTTTCCTTGGAAATGTGCAAAGCAGTGGACGTTCTGCCGGGCGAAAACGCTATCTTGGGAAAATACGGGACCTGAATTGTAATCAAATGCTCCGTATAATCAATCAAGCAAGAAATAAAAACAAACTCGAAGAGTTAAGACAACAATTAGGCTGGATAGAAGAGGAACTTGGAATGAAAGAAATGAAATGCAGAGACCTGCTTTCTTTAGTCAATGAAGTGGCGCCATTTGAAATGGCTGAAGAATGGGATAACGTCGGACTGTTACTTGGAAGCAAGGACCAATTGATAAGCAGAGTACTGATAGCTTTAGATTTAACGCAGAGTGTTTTTGATGAAGCAATTCAAATTGGCGCTCAAGCGATATTAACACATCATCCTTTTATGTTTCATCCTATTCAACGGATTACAGATGAAAGCAGAGAAGGAAGACTGATGCTGCAAATGGCTAAAGCAGGAGTGTGCCATATAGCTGCACATACGAATTTAGATGCTGCGCCAGGGGGAGTTAATGATACGTTAATGCAGCTTATGGGTGCAACCAATATTCGGGGAGAGGGGTGCCTGCGAGTGGGGGACATCGACACAAGAGCATTTAAGGAGATGTGTGACCTGGCGAGAAATAAACTAAATGCGCAGATCAGAACTTATGGGAACCCAGAAAAACAAGTGCATACTTTAGGATGCTGCAGTGGCGCAGGAAGTGATTATTATCGTGACGCAATGGCATTGGGGGCAGATTGCTTTATTACAGGTGAAGTGCGCCATAATGTAGGCTTGGATGCAATTGATGACGGGTGTCCTATTATCGAAGCAGGGCATTATGAGACAGAAGCACCTGTTTGCAGAGTGCTATGCGATGCTTTACAAAAGAAGGCTGATGCCGTAGAATATAAAGTGACTTTTTTCTGCTCATCCGTAGATCTGCTCGAAAGACGGGCGTGAATAGATAGATGTGAGATAAAAAGATAAACTATAGGCTTTAGATGATGATGAGGAGGATTAGGACTTGGAACAATATAATCTGATTTGGAAATATCAACAGGTTGATATGGAACTTGAACAATACGAGAAGGAAATGCGGAATAACAGCAATCGTAAAGAACTGATTCGCTATCGCGACTTTCTTTTGGAGCAGCAGGCAGCGCTAAAGAAAATAGAATCGGATGCAGAAATAATGGGAGATCGCCTCGAGGCGTTGGTTGATGAAGTTGACCGGCTTAATAATCAGATTCAAGATATGACGAAGGTGTTTTCTGAAAATCCTCCCAAGGATCAAAATGCGGCACACGATCAGGTGCAGACGATACAAAAACTTATTTCTAAGATTTCGAGATACGAACAGGAAATACAGAAGCTGCATAAGGACTCTGAAGCAAGAGACAGACAGCAAAGAGAAGTCCGTGTTCGTGCAGCTAAAGCCAGAGCGGAATTTGACAGGATCAAAGCAATATACGACGAGGAATACAAAGCTGCATCGGTTAAACTTGAAGAATTAAAAGCGAAAGTATTAGCCGAATCAAAGGGCATCGATAAGGAGCTCTTGGATAAGTATAATACCATTAAGAAACATTCGTCCCCGCCTATAACTAAAATAAATCAAGGCAGATGCGGTGGATGCAATATGCAGTTGCCTGCTGCAGATATGAATAAAATACGTACGGGAGCTCCATTTGTCGAATGCGAAAATTGCGGAAGAATCATAATGGTTACGGACAATTGATTTTTCAAGAGATGAACTGTACAAATCAATAATAAACAAATAGCATTCATTCATATCTGAACAAAATAGCCTGATAAAAAAACTTCTTGCAATTGAGTTAAGAAAGTGATAGAATTCATCGGAAAACGCACCCGTGTCCGTTTTACGTTCCCTGCCGTTATGCGGTTATCGTATAAGAGGACACGGGGAGGGTTAAAATAAAGGAGGAAAAAAACATGGCAGTCATTTCAATGAAGCAACTGCTTGAGGCTGGTGTACACTTTGGTCATCAGACTCGTCGCTGGAACCCCAAGATGGCCCCTTACATTTTTACGGAGAGAAATGGAATTTACATCATTGATCTTCAAAAAACAGTACGTAAGATCGACGATGCTTACGCTTTTATCCGCTCCATAGCAATGGAAGGAAAGAGCGTTCTCTTTGTTGGGACAAAAAAGCAGGCCCAGGAATCGATTGAGACGGAAGCCAAGCGTTGCAACATGTTCTATGTTAATAATCGCTGGTTGGGCGGCATGCTTACAAACTTTAAGACCATCAAAACGCGTATTGCTAGACTGAATGCAATCGATGCTATGGAAGAGCGCGGCGATTTTGAAGTCCTTCCGAAAAAGGAAGTCATTAAATTGCAGCATGAGCGTGAAAAGCTCCAGGAGAACCTTGGAGGAATTCGTGAAATGAAGAATCTTCCGGGTGCACTTTTTGTGGTTGATCCGCGTAAGGAGCACATTGCGATTTCTGAAGCTCGAGCATTAAATATTCCTATTGTTGCGATTGTTGATACGAATTGCGATCCGGATGAAATTGACTATGTTATTCCCGGAAACGATGACGCGATTCGTGCAGTAAAACTGATCGCTGGTAAAATGGCGGATGCTGTTCTCGAAGGAAAGCAGGGAGAACAGTCAGAGCCGGCAACTGATGCGGCGGTATAATTTAAAAACGGGAGGAACAAAACAATGGCAAATGTTTCGGTTGGAGCCGTTAAAGAATTACGCGAACGCACTGGCGCCGGCATGATGGATTGCAAAAAGGCGCTCATTGAATGCAACGGCGATATGGATAAGGCAATTGACTTTTTGCGTGAAAAAGGACTTGCGCAGGCAGCCAAAAAAGCTGGACGTATTGCTGCTGAAGGAATGGTAGACGCTTTTGTTGCAGAAGATGGAACTGGCGTCGTTATCGAAGTAAACTGTGAAACGGATTTTGTTGCTAATACCGATCGTTTTAAAGCATTATGCCGTGACTTTGCAAAGCATGTTGCAGCAGCTAAGCCCGAAAATGTTGAAGAAATGCTTGAACAGCCGTTTTATGCTGATGGTAGCAAGACGGTAAATGGTTTAATCGGAGAAGCAACAGCGTCTATTGGAGAAAAAATTTCAATTCGTCGTTTTGCAAGATTCGTTCCGGAACATGGCATGGTGGATACTTATGTTCATATGGGCGGCCGAATTGGTGTAATGGTTGAAATTAGTGCAGAGGAAATTACCGATGAAGTTCGCACGATGAGCCATGATCTTACGATGCATATTGCCGCTGCAAATCCGCTTTTTGTCCGGAGAGAGGAAGTACCTACTGAAAATCTCGACAAAGAGAGAGAAGTCCTTACTCAGCAAGCTCTTAATGAGGGAAAGCCCCAGAAGATTGTAGAGCGGATGGTAGAAGGACGTATTGAAAAATACTATAAAGAGGTTTGTCTGTTAGAACAGCCCTTTGTGAAGGATCCTGATATTAGCGTTGCCAAGATGCTTGCTGGAAAATGTGATGTTGTAAGGTTTGTTCGTTATGAACGTGGAGAAGGTCTGGAAAAGCGTCACGATGATCTGGCTGCTGATATCGCCGCTGAACAGGCAAAAATGAAGAAGTAACAATAATAAGACATGCTCCTTTTAGCATGTCTTTTTTTTAAAAAAGTTTGGAGGGAAACAGGATGCTTCATTACAGGCGTGTCTTAATTAAACTAAGCGGGGAAGCTCTTGGGGAAAATGGAAGACTATTCGACTTCTCTCAAATTGACAGGGTTGCTTCAGTCATTGCTAAGTTGCATAAAACAGGGACACAAATTGCCCTTGTCATTGGAGCAGGAAATATATGGAGAGGACGGCAAGGGCCTGCTGCTAAAATGACGGCAATAAACGCAGATCATATGGGAATGCTTGGGACTGCCATTAACAGTATCGCAATGCAGGATGCTGTTGAAAGGCAGGGGGTTCCTTCTAGAGTCATGTCGGCAGTTGAAATGAACCGGTTTTGTGAACCATATACATATAGACGGGCCATTCGACATCTTGAAAAGGGACGCGTTGTCATATTTGCCTGCGGGACAGGAAACCCATTTTTTTCGACGGATACTGCAGCTGCTTTACGGGCGGTTGAAATAGGAGCGGATGCAATATTACTGGCAAAAAATGTTGATGGAGTATATGATGATGATCCAAGAATAAATCCAAGGGCTAAATTGCTTCCGGATTTGACCTATCAGGAAGTAATGGAACGGGATCTTAAAGTGATGGATGCTTCGGCGATAACGATATGTCGGGAAAATCATGTCCCTTCAATTAGGGTGTTCGCTCTTGATAATCCTGAAAATATCATCAAGGTTATTGAAGGAGACCCTATGGGGACTAATGTACATCCATGACATTTTGACGCCGCTTTGCGGCGTTTTTTCTTACATAGTTGGGAGGCTATGCAAGTGGAAAAAAGAAGTAATTTTACAGGAAAAATCGGATATGTATTAGCTGCTGCCGGCGCTTCGGTAGGGCTGGGAAATATTTGGAGATTCCCATATTTAGCAGCCAAATATGGTGGTGGAATATTTTTACTTGTTTATATTTTACTTGCTATAACTTTTGGATATACGATGATAATTGCGGAAACGGCAATAGGAAGAAAGACAGGGAAAAGTCCGGTTGGAGCATTTCGAAGCCTTGGCAAGCACAGAGTAGTTCGCTTTGGAGGTTGGATTAATGCGATTATACCTATCCTGATCGTGCCATATTACTCAGTTATTGGCGGATGGGTATGTAAATATTTATATGAATTTATTGCCGGGAATACGGAGACAATTATAAAGGATAATTTCTTTACCACGTTCATTTCATCCGGAATCCAAACTGAATTTTGGTTTATCTGTTTTTCTATTGCAGTGCTTTTGGTTATTTTCCTTGGTGTTGAAAATGGAATTGAAAAGGTCTCGAAATTTATGATGCCGGTCCTAGTTCTTTTGTCCATAGTGATTTGTGTATATTCTATATCCAGACCTAATGCGCTCGGAGGAGTACTCTATTTTTTAATACCTGATTTTAGAAGATTTTCCGTTATGACTGTGGTTTCTGCACTTGGACAGATGTTTTACTCTCTTTCAATCGCGATGGGGATACTCATTACATTCGGCTCGTATATGAAAAAAGAAATAAGTATCGAACAATCGACACAGCAGGTGGAAATTTTTGATACTGCGGTTGCAATCCTTGCGGGACTGATAATCATACCTGCCGTCTTTAGTTTTTCTAATGGGGATACTGATGCATTAAACGCCGGACCGTCGCTTATGTTTATAACGATGCCCAAAATATTTTATGAAATGGGACTTGGACGGATAATTGGCATTTTATTTTTCGTGCTTGTGCTGTTTGCAGCTTTAACTAGTGCAATTGCCTTAACAGAGAGTGCTGTTTCTACTTTTGTAGATGAGTTTGGATGGAAAAGGAGTCGCAGTATACTTGTAATCTCAATTATAATATTGGTATTGGGGTCTCTATCCTCTTTGGGATATGGACCGCTTGCAAATATAAAGATTCTGGGGATGCCATTTCTGGATTTTTTTGATTTCATTACGAATTCTGTTATGATGCCGATTGCTGCTATGTTTATTTGCTTATTGGTTAGCAGAGACATGTCCATTGAAGAAATTGATAATGAAGTATCATTAAAAGGGCAACCTTTTCGAAGGAAAAGAACTTTTAAATATATGATACATTATATTGCTCCGCTCTTTGTTTTGATCATTCTATTTAGCGCAGTCGCAAATGTAATGGGATGGATACAGATGTAACTCACTAGTACCATTACGATAATAAGACAGGGTCATTCTGTACGGTATATATTGTACCCTGTGTTTTTAGCGGATCGGGAATAATCACACTTGCCAATAAAGAATATGTGCGGTAAAATAAGATTAACTTTCAATACAACCAAAGGGGGAATGAGGCTATGCCAACGACAAAGATCATGGACACGGCTAAAGAGAAAATGGAAAAAACGAAGAATGTGCTTCGTGCAGATCTGATGGCTATTAGGGCCGGCCGTGCGAATCCTCAATTGCTCGATAGAATAACCGTAGATTATTATGGTTCTGCTACGCCACTTAAGAATGTATCTAATATTTCTGCGCCTGAACCAAGAGTTTTACAAATTAATCCTTGGGATGCTAAGATGGTAAAAGAAATCTGCAGGTCAATTCAAGCGAGCGATCTTGGGCTGAATCCATCAACTGATGGAAAAGTGATCCGTCTCGTCCTTCCGGAGTTGACAGAAGAGCGCCGTAAGGACCTTACAAAGATTGTGAGAAAAACATCAGAAGAGAGTAAGGTTGCTGTGCGCAGCATCCGGCGAGACGCTGTTGATCAGATTAAAAAAATGAAGAAAAACAGTGAAATTACGGAAGATGATCAGAAAAAGGCAGAGGAAGAAATTCAAAAGATAACAGATGCCGCAATAAAAGATATTGATAAGATAAATGCTGAAAAAGAAAAGGAGATTATGGACGTTAGATGACCAGCGAGCTAATTGGACTTCCTTTAGAAAAGGCGATTGACAGATTGAATGATGAAAACATTTTTCCAGAAATATGCTACACATATGCGCCTAATCGAAACAAGGGAGAGGGAAGTGCCAGGGTCGTTCGTGTTCAAAATGATGGTCAATGTTTGACGGTTGCTTTTTTTCAATTAAAGTTAGAAAATATACGCTGAGACAGGGCGGGGCAATGCCCCGCTTTTTATGAATGGATGGAAGTATGCAACAAGAAGGTAAGAAATTAGAATTCCCTCGGCATGTTGCCATTATTATGGACGGAAATGGCCGATGGGCGAAACGACGTGGCATGCCGCGTAGCTTTGGGCATAAAGCTGGAGTTGAAGCACTCAGAGAAATTATTACAGCAACGGATGAATGGGGAATAGATGCATTGACAGTGTATGCGTTTTCTACAGAAAATTGGAAACGCTCAGCTGAGGAAGTCGGAGCTTTAATGGGGTTGCTTCTGGAATATTTTACAAAAGAACTGGATGAATTGAATCGTAAAAACGTATGCATCCGTATCCTCGGTGATATAGACGGAATGCCCAAAGGAACCGAACGACAGCAAGAAGCATTGCATGCAGCGATTAAGAAAACATGTGGCAATACTGGCGTAAAATTGAACATTGCTCTGAATTATGGTGGACAGCAGGAAATAGTCAGAGCAGCAAGAAAGCTCGCGCTAAAAGCAAAAAATGGAGAAATAGATCCATTATCCATTTCTTCTGATATTTTTTCAAAAGAATTATATACAGATGGTCTTCCGGATGTTGATTTAATCATACGAACGAGTGGAGAACTAAGGCTTTCTAATTTTTTACTTTGGCAAAGCGCATATGCAGAATTTTATGTTACGGAAGTTTTATGGCCAGATTTTACTCGGGAAGAATACCGCAAAGCATTAGAAGCCTTTGCTAAGAGGGAAAGACGCTTTGGCGGAAGATGAGGTGTCGCAATGAGAAAACGCATTCTCACGGCAGTAATTGGGATTCCATTTACTATTTTTTGCTTGGTTGTTCGCGGCTGGTTTGCTGAATTAGTCATTGCTGTGTTGGCAGAAACTGCAATGATAGAATGTTATCGAGCGCTTCGTGCTTGTAAGTATAATGTCTTCCCTTGGGGAGGATATATAGCACCGATAGTAATGTGGATATTGGCAAGAATGGGTGTAGTTTTAGATCCTTTGATTCTGGTAGCAGGTGCGATGGGGCTTACATTGTCCGGAGTGCTTCTTGGAAAGAATCCTACATTTCCGGATGCTGCGGCTTCTGTATATCCACTATTTACAGCGTTATTGCCAATTGAAATGTGCATGCTGATGCTTAATAAGACCTATGGCCGAGTTCCTGGCGTGGCGCTTGTAACTATGGCTATAGCCATTGCATTTGCCGGTGATGCGGCTGCGTTTTTTGGCGGGAAAATATTTGGAAAACATAAGCTCTGCCCTCTAATAAGCCCGCATAAAACGGTAGAGGGTGCATTGTTTTATTTTTTGGGAAGCACGATTATTGCGCTAATTGTACGCTTCTTCTTTATTATTGTATTTCATTGGGCCATGCCAGGCATCCCTGCCGCTATTGCACTTGGTATTATTGGTGGATTCGCAGGACAAGTAGGAGACTTAGCTGCCTCACTGCTTAAGCGTCATAGTGGAATAAAGGACTTTGGGCATATTTTCCCGGGGCATGGCGGTGTAATGGACCGTTTTGATAGCGTAATATTTACATTGATTGTACTATATTGTTATACGTTGCTTTTGATTTAGGAGGAGTATGCGAAAATTAGCGGTTTTAGGCTCTACAGGCTCAATTGGTACTCAGGCTTTAGATGTAGCGATGCGCCATCGAGAACGTTTCTCTGTAACTGCACTTTTAGCATATAGAGACAGCAAAAAAATATTTGAACAAGTTCGTCAATTCCATCCATCGGTGGCAGGGCTTGTGGTAGAGCCTGAATATATACCTGAAGATGTGAAAGTAAATACACAGTGGTTCTTTGGAGAAAATGTACTGCAAGAAGTTGTTGCTGCAGCTGATTGTGACGATGTGTTGGTGTCAGTTGTAGGAATAGCTGGACTGCAAGCCGTAATGGATAGTATAAAACGCGGGCTGAGAGTGCTTTTAGCCAATAAAGAACCTTTAGTTGCCGGAGGTGAATTGGTTACTGAAGCTGCAAGGGCTTCGGGCCATCCGTTATTTCCAGTTGACAGTGAGCATAGCGCTATATTTCAGTGCCTGCAGGGAGCGGGGCCCAATAAACCTGTGAAGTTGCTATTGACGGCTAGTGGTGGCCCATTCAGAACTTGGAAAGCAGAAGATATTGCTTTAGCAACAAAAAACCAGGCACTTTGCCATCCTAATTGGAAGATGGGCCGAAAAATAACAGTTGACTCTGCAAGCATGATCAATAAGGCTTTGGAAGTTATTGAAGCAAGGTGGTTATTTGATATGCCGCCGGAAAAGATAAAGGTTTTGGTACATCCACAAAGTGTGATTCATTCGGCAGTGGAGTTTTCAGATGGTGCAGTTATTGCACAGCTTGGCACTCCAGATATGCGGCTGCCGATTCTATATGCGATGTCTTGGCCGGAACGTTTGCCTACAGGCGGGGAACCTTTGGATCTGTTAAAAATGTCTGCATTGACATTCGAAGAACCCGATATAAATAAATTTCCAGGTTTGAGATTGGGGTATGACGCTCTAAAAGTGGGTGGAACTATGCCAACAATACTAAATGGAGCAAATGAGGAAGCTGTTGCCGCATTCTTAGAAGATAGAATCAGCTTTGGCGGAATTGCTCGATTAGTTGAAGAAACAATGCTGAAGCTTCCTGCAATTATGCATCCTACTTTAGAGGAAGTATTTAGTACGGATCGGATTGCCCGCAAAACGGCACTTGATTTATTGAAAACGGGCAGGTTTTAACCTGCCCGTTTTTGGAGGATAATTAATGTATATATTTCTTGCACTGTTGCTTCTTTCCTTTTTAGTAGTCGTCCACGAAGGCGGACATTTTATGGCAGCCAGAATATGTGGAATTGAAGTAGAGGAATTCTCAGTGGGAATGGGTCCTGCACTCTTCCAGAAGGCAGGTTCAAAAGGGACAGTCTTTTCACTTAGATTATTTCCAATTGGAGGGTTTTGTGCATTTTATGATGAGAATGAAGATGGGGATGATCCACGCGGCTTTCGCAGGCAAGCTGTCTGGAAAAGGTTTGTAACAGTAATAGCAGGCCCGCTAATGAATTTTATCGCTGCTGTCCTTGTCATTATTATATATTTGAACTGTATTGGGCTGCAGACAAGCGTACCGCGTGTTGGAATGATTGAGGAAATTGCCGCATCGCAAGGGTTATCTGTCGGTGATGAGATTGTTTCAATCAATGGAAACAAAATGGAAAATGCGTCTCAAATATCGAACGCAATTATGGAAAGCAATGGCGAGACAGTTAAAATGAGCATCAAAAGAGGAGAACAGCGTGTAGAACTACAGCTGCAGCCTTTTTATGATGAAGAATACGGCAGATATAGACTGGGGTTTACATTTGATCAGGAAAGACACAGGTTGTCTTTGATGACATCTGTTACTACTTCTTTCAGCTATAATTTAGATAATGGAACTCTTATTTTGAAAACACTTCGTGATTTGATAATTCATGGAGAAGGTATAAATGAAGTTACAGGTCCAGTTGGAACAATATATGTCATTTCTGAAGTAACTAAGCAAGCGGGATTCGATATTTTCTTTGAATTGTTAGCTATTATTTCCGTTAATTTGGGGATTATGAACTTGCTTCCTATACCAGGGTTGGATGGAAGCAGACTCTTATTTTTGCTTGTTGAAGGAATGCGAAAGAAACCCATTGATGCTCAAATTGAAAGTCGCATCTATTTAACTGGGTTTATCCTGCTGATTGGAATTATGATAATAATGACATATAAGGACATTTTCAGCATAATAAATGGATTATGGGGATAAAGAATTATGACAAGACAAGTAAAAGTTAAAGAATTGTTGATTGGCGGCGGAGCACCTGTTAGTGTTCAGTCTATGACAAATACAGATACTGCAGATAGTGAAGCAACCTTGTCTCAAATTCGCGCACTTAAAACTGCTGGAGCGGATTTGGTTCGTATCTCAGTGTACAATGAGGCGTGTGCAAATGCAGTCAGAACAATAGTTGATCAGTCTCCTTTGCCATTGGTTGCGGACATTCATTTTGATTATAAGTTGGCAATTGCAGCAGTGGAAAATGGGATTCACAAATTAAGAATTAATCCGGGCAACATAGGTGGAGAAGATAAAGTACATGCTTTGGCAGATTGCTTGAAACAGCATCATATTCCGGTACGGATAGGGGTAAATTCAGGCTCAGTCGAAAAAGATATTTTACAGAAATATGGAGGCCCAACTCCTGAAGGAATGGTCGAATCCGCTCTCAATCATGCCCGATTATTGGAAAAATATGGTTTTTACGATATTGTATTGTCAATGAAGGCAAGTAACGTGCGGGATACTGTATTGGCATATAGAATTGCACATGATAGCTGCGAGTATCCACTCCATGTTGGAGTTACAGAAGCTGGACTTCCTGAACAGGGACGAATAAAAAGCGCAATTGGAATTGGCACATTGCTTCTGGAAGGAATAGGGGATACGATTCGCGTGAGCTTGACCGGTGATCCTTGTCTTGAGCCGCCTGCAGGAATTGAGATTTTGGAGGATGTGGGACTGCGTACAAATGCTGTACAGTATATTAGCTGTCCTACTTGTGGAAGAACATGCATAGATGTTCCGGGAATAATGTCAAAGGTTCAGGAAGAACTGAAAGGGGTTAAAATTCCTTTTAAGATTGCCGTTATGGGATGCGTTGTCAACGGACCGGGAGAAGCGAGAGAAGCAGACATTGGCATCTGTGGAGGAGGAAATGGAAATGGACTCTTGATTCGTAAAGGCCAAATTCCTCGAAAAATATCTGGTGATCTCGCGCAGATATTAATTGCTGAGATTAAGCAAATGATTAGGGAGAAGTAAGAATGGAGTCTTGGGAGAAGCTTCTGAGCGGTATGGCCGGAGACTTATCCGGTCATCTAAAGCTGGAACGGGTTCGAGTTAATCCTGAAGGGAATCGAATGGAAGTGTATTTTTCTTCAGATTTGCTGGTAGAAGAAGCGCCATTTAGAGCGATTCGTTCAGCGTTACGCCGATACTTTGATCCAGTTCAGGTTTCTCTTGTAATTAGATGTCCTGAATTGGGAGATTCATTTCTAGCAGAACCGCAAAAATATGCAGATTTTATACGGAGATGCGTGCATCGAAAATTTCCAAGCTGTGTTCCTTTCTTGCAATCTGCAAAATTAGAATGCAAGGGAAGTATGCTATCAATTTTAGTTACCAATCCTATTGCTCCAGCTTATATGGAGAATATGGGTATAAACCAATATATAGAAGCCCTCTCAGAAAATGTCTTCGGTAAACATGTACATGTACAATGTCAAGCTATTCAGTTGCGAGAAGAGCAATTGGAAGAAATCAGAAAAAAAAGAAAAGAAGAAGAAGTTGCAGAACTATCGCGCATGGTAGAAGTACAACGTGAAAAACAAAAGAAGGATGATGAAAAGGCAAAGAAAAGCAGGGCAATACTAGGACGGCCTATCTCAGCTGCTGCCATTGATATTAGGGAGCTTACGGAAGAAGCAAGTAAAGTTGTAATACAGGGCGATGTTGTTAGTGCCGAAACGAAAGAAGTACGTGGCGGTGAAATGGTTATTCTGTCCTTTGCAATAACCGACTATACAAGCACTATGAAGTGCAAAGCCTTTTTGCGATATAAAAAACGTCAAGGACGTCATGGCGAAGAAACAGATGAAACGCCTCCTACGCCGGAAGAAAAGAAAGCAGTACAAGACGTTATTGATGCAGTAAAAAAAGATGCATGTTTAGCAGTTCGCGGCGATGTCAAAATGGACAATTTTGAACATGGGCTGGTTCTTTCAGTGCTCGATATTGATCGGAGAGAGAAACAGGTCAGAATTGATAACTGCGAAGAAAAGCGAATTGAATTGCATTTACATACCAATATGAGCGAAATGGATGGTGTATGTTCGGCTGAAGATTTAATTAAAAGAGCAGCTAAATGGGGGCATAAGGCTATTGCAATTACAGACCATGGTGTTGTCCAGGCTTTTCCAAAGGCTTTTGCTGCAGCAAAGAAGAATGGAATAAAGCTATTGCCAGGAATGGAAGGTTACCTTACAGATATAATTGACGTTGTTAAAAATGGTGATAACAGAGCGTTAACAAATGACATGGTCGTTGTTGATTTTGAAACTACGGGATTAAATCCGCATACATGTCATATTATAGAAATCGGGGCAATACGAATACGTAATGGGCAGATCGTGGAGGAGTATTCTCGATTTGTAAATCCCATGGTTTCAATTCCGCCAGAAGTAAGTAAGTTAACTGGAATAACTGATGCTATGGTCAGAGATGCTAATCCTGCTGACAAAGAAATTCCAGAGCTCCTTCGTTTTATTGGTAATGCGACATTTGCAGCTCATAATGCGAAATTTGATTATTCCTTTTTATGTGAAGAATGCAACCGACTCGGTATAAAGATTAGTCTGCCTGTTTTAGATACGCTTGAATTATCGAGAAGGTTATATCCTGAATTGCGCTCTCATCGTTTAGGCGCAGTTTGCAAATTTCTTGGAGTCAGCCTTAAAAATGCGCATCGTGCGGTTCACGATGCGCATGCTACTGCGCTAGCATTGAATATTATGCTTGAAAAAATGGCTGACAAAGGTATTGCTCATTTGGATCAAATTAATAATTCGTTAGAGGCTGGAGCAATAAGTGAGTCATTTCATATTACTCTATTGGCTGCGACTCAAGATGGAATGACCAATCTTAACCGAATTGTTACAGAAGGACATTTACATTATTTTAGCAAAAGACCACATACACCTAGAACTATCCTTCAGAAGTATCGAAAGGGCCTTTTGGTTGGCTCTGCTTGTGAAGCGGGGGAACTTTTTCAAGCGATTGTCGAAGGTAAGAGCTGGACAGAATTAAAGCAAATCGCAGAATTTTATGATTATCTTGAAATACAACCGATTGGTAATAACGCATTTATGCTGAGAGAGGGAACTGCTGAAAATGAAGAGGAGTTAAGAGAGTTCAATCGAACAATCGTAAAATTGGGAAATGAATTAGGAATTCCAGTATGTGCTACAGGTGATGTCCATTTCATGGATCCTAATGACGCTATTTTCAGAGCGATATTACAAAATATGCAAGGATTCAAAGATTGTGATCTTCAAGCACCTTTATATTTCAAGACAACACAAGAAATGCTGGATGAGTTTTCTTATCTGGGAAAAGAGAAGGCTTATGAAGTAGTAATTAAAAACCCTGCAAAAATCGCAGAACAAGTGGAGGAGATCACGCTGTATCCAAAACATCCAGAAGGGAAGGATACATTTCAACCTTTTTGGCCGGATGCGGCGGATAATATTAAAAACCTTTGTGAGAGTAAAATATTGGAATTGTACGGTGAAAATCCGCCAGAGATTGTTACCGCAAGAAAAGATAAGGAATTGAAATCAATACTGGGATATGGATATGGAACTCTATATAATATTGCTGAAAAATTGGTTAAGAAGTCTAATTCCGATGGCTATTTGGTTGGTAGCCGTGGGAGCGTGGGGTCATCATATGTTGCGCATCTTGTTGGAATATCGGAAGTAAATGCACTTCCACCGCATTATCGATGCCCATCTTGTAAGTATACAAATTTTGATGTGGACAAAAGCCAGTATAAGGTTGGGGTTGATCTTCCTATTGCAAATTGCCCGGTATGTGGTTGCGAACTGGTTCGCGAGGGGTTTGATATTCCTTTTGAAGTTTTTTTGGGATTTAAAGGGGATAAAGTTCCGGATATTGATTTAAATTTTTCTGGTGTATATCAGCCTAAAGCACATGCATATATTGAAGAACTCTTTGGAAGGGGATATTGTTACCGTGCTGGAACAATTGGTACGTTAGCAGATAAAACTGCGTACGGATATGTTCGACGTTATTGTGAAGATAGAGGGCTATCATTACCGGAGGCAGAGATGGGACGTCTGGCAGCTGGATGTGTAGACGTTAAAAGAACAACAGGACAACATCCTGCAGGAATGGTTGTTTTACCTAAAGAATATGAAATCTGTCAGTTTGTTGCTTTGCAGCATCCGGCTAATGATATGAGCAGCCCGGTTATTACTACACATTACGACTTTGGTTCAATGCATGATGTGCTTGTTAAGCTTGATGTGCTAGGGCATGACGATCCGACAATGATTCGTATGCTTGAAGATTTAACCGGTGTGGATGCAAAAACCATTCCACTTACAGATCCGGATGTTATTTCACTTTTTTCAGGTACAGAAGCACTTGGCGTTACGCCTGAGGATATAGGTTCAAATACTGGAACATATGGGGTGCCTGAATTTGGAACGCGTTTTGTCCGACAGATGCTAGAAGAAACCAAACCGCATTCAATGGAAGAATTGATTCGGATTTCAGGGCTATCACATGGAACGGATGTATGGATCGGAAATGCGCAAGATATTATTAAAGCAGGAATCGCACCGCTTCGGGATTGTATTTGTTGCCGTGATGATATTATGAATGCGTTGATTGAATACGGCGTTGATCCATTAATGGCGTTCAAAACAATGGAGAGCGTGAGAAAAGGTAAAGGACTTACGCCTGAAATGGAGGGGACCATGCTAGAACATGAAGTTCCAGATTGGTTCATAGATTCCTGCAAAAAAATAAAGTATATGTTTCCTAAGGGACATGCAGTAGCATATGTAACGATGGCTTTGAGAATTGCGTGGTATAAAGTTCATCGACCTGCTGCATATTACTGCGCTTATTATACGGTAAGGGCAGATTGCTTTGATGCTTCCATATTAGGAGGTTCCGTTGAATCTATACGTTCAAAATATCATGAGATGGAAACCCAAAAGGACCAAACGGCAAAGGAAAAAGAACTTATGACAGTAATGGAATTGGTTATAGAGATGCTTTGCAGGGGGATTCATCTTTTACCGGTAGATATCGAAAAATCAGACGCGACAAAATTTCAGCTTATATCTGACGATGAAATACTGATGCCATTTAATGCAATTCCGGGAATGGGAGAGACAGCTGCAAAGTCAATTGTAAAAGCAAGAGAAAAGGCAGCATTTATTTCAATTGAAGATATGATGAAGCGCACAAAGGTATCTCAAACGATTTGCGATATTATGAAAGAAAATGGTTGTTTTAACCGCCTTCCTGAAACAAATCAGATTACTTTATTTTAAGCGCTTAGAAAAAATATTTTCAATATAAGAAAAACGAACGTTTTTCTTACCTTAAAAAACGGGAATGATGGAATAATTGTTCGACAAATGACGGAAAAATGTTAATAGGATGCAAAAAAAGAAAAGATGCAGCTTTACGAGCTTGAATTTTCGGTTATAATTTGATAAAATACCTACTGGCTTTGCATGATGCAGAGCATAATACTTTCATTTTTAAAGGAGATGTACTTACCATGGCGGTTGCTAAGGTGAAGGAACAAACAATTCTACAATTTGCAGATAAGTCTTCGGATGTTGCGTCTATTCAAGCAAAGGTGCGTCAGATTTGGAAAGATGCCGGCAATAAAGTATCTGAACTAAAAACAATTGATATTTATCTTAAGCCCGAAGAAGAAAAAGCATATTATGTTATTAATGGGTCTGTTACTGGAACTGTTGAATTGTTTGCGTAATCAAAAAAGCTGTCTCACATATATAATGTGGGACAGTTTTTTTATGAATAAGGATTCTGTACAAAGCATAGTAGATGAAGTAACAAATTGTTATTTAAAATATTATAGACAGGAACATGCAAATTCCAGTTGTACATAACGTTTAAGGGATAAGTTTAAAACAAAGTCATTTTAATTGCAGGTTATATAATCTCTATTATATTGGCAATAACACTTATATATTGAAGATTGAACTCTAAAAATAGGATGAGGATATTATGATTCAAGACATATTTCCAAAGCATTTAAAGAACACCTTTCATCACGAGATTGCAGCTGAAGCAAACGATAATTTGATCTTTTTTGAAAATGGAAGGATTTATATTAATTATGACAGCAATAACAATGAACTTTCTTTTCCTAAAATGGCTGACTCAAGAGAAATTACAAATGTTATCTATTTGTTTTCCATTGACGATCAACGGTTTTTTTTAGTTTTCGATAAAAAATTGATACCGAGCTCTTATAAACCTTTGGGATTAAATGAGATCCGTCAATTAAAAATATTCAATAAAGAAAATGTATATGCTGTTTTCACCGCTTTTCACTTATGGAAATGGTATATGGATAATCAATACTGTGGAAGATGCGGACATGCTACGATGCATGATTCTGTTGAGCGAGCATTAGTTTGTCCAGTATGTAAGAATACAATTTATCCAAGGCTCAATCCGGCTGTCATTATTGGAATAATTCACGGAGAAAAAATACTACTCACAAAATATAATACGGGTTTTTCACATAATGCGCTTGTGGCAGGGTTTACGGAAATTGGAGAAACGTTAGAAGAGACGGTGCAAAGAGAGGTCATGGAGGAAGTCGGCCTTAAGGTTAAAAATATAGTGTATTACAAATCGCAACCATGGGGAATTGCACAGGATATATTGGTTGGCTTTTTCTGCCAAGTAGATGGAGATGAAACTATATATATGGATAGTAGTGAATTGAAATATGCTAACTGGGTTGAACGCGACAAAGTTGAACTCCAACCAACGGATTATAGCCTGACGAATGAAATGATGAAAATTTTTAAAGAAGGAAAAGATCCGTTCAGTAAATGAGGAAGATCTAATGTCCGATAGGCTTAAAATAGCCAAGAAGAGACCTCTTGTGAGAAGGAATGCTATAAATCATTAGGCTTATGAATCTAAGGTTTTATACGGGAACTGCAGAACCGGGGTTCATAGACCTTTTGACAAGATATCCCGTTGATTGCCAAGAAGCCGGGATAAATCCAGCCTGGATAACCATAATAAAACTGATGGAAGAGAAGATTCTCAAGTGGCAGTGAATTACCACATTTAAGATAGAACATTATTTAAACATCATATTCCGGATTACGAAGCAAAAAAATAGGTGGAATTGGTGCAGAGTGGAAAAATGTAATCTTAATCATCATAATGATGTGATTGTGTTCCGTACAGAACCAGGAGTTAAAAGAATTGCCATTTGGAAATTATACATTCTTTGAAGAACTGTCTCAGGAGGAGAACGACTAAATAGAACACGGTTAAGAGTATATAACAATTAAACAGGTATAGTATTCCGGTATAAGGAAAGTATTTTGTCGGTTAGAAACCATTTATGGAAACAATCCCCAATGAAAAGGGTGCACGTAGATGATGACTGCAGTATAGTTCGGTAAAAACATAGCATTTGTTTGTAGACAGAATCAGCATTACTCGATAAAATTTCAGCGTTTTGAGATTGTTGTATTTCATAAAGGAGATAATGCATGTTGGATTCTGAATTACCACCATTAAGAGATATTATTGCTATAGAGGGAGAGGATGTTGTAACTAAAGACGGAGAACACATTCCGCTGCTTCTTTATGAAGTACAATTTGAAATGCGAAATGGCTATGTAATACGGGAAACAGACGAAAAAGTTTTTAATGAAAAAAATAAATAATAATATTCTTTTATGAGCTGTGGTATACTTCACAGCTTTTTTATTTATAATTAATTGTCCAATAAGAGATAGATGCTTTTGTATTGATAGAAGTTATGATAAAATGAAGACGTAAAAGCTGCATTCAGTTGGTATATGAAGAGACGCTAGCGAGCAAAATAATATTATGATATACATATAGTAGAAAGATAAATAGTGTAAACTACAGAGATTAATGAAGATGAAGCTTTGCAGCACTTGCAGATTTTATTAATTATGTGGTTACAACAAAGTTAGAGTGACGCGATGAGTGAAAAGCATTTTATTTTTACTATTACGAAACGATTGATTTATTTCTTTCTTTTTATTCTTATGTTTGAAGCGAGAAGTTCTTACTGTGAATCTTATAAAGAATCTCCTGAATATGTGCAATATGAGAATGAATTTTTTTCAATATCCTATCTAGGGATGCATTGGGATGAAGTTTATGGCCCGTATATTCAGTTTTCATTTAGGAATAAAACAGAACAAAACATTATGCTTTCGATTGATTATTTGACGATCAATCGACGTATGTGTAATGTGTATTATGCGGATTATATTCAAGCGGGAGGATATAAGACAGAGCAAGTTGCTGTAGGGATGGATAAAGAATATCTTTTAGAAGATTCGATTTACAGTGTTATTCCAGATATATGGATATATGCCGACGATGAGAAACAGACAGATCTTTTTCACGAAAAGATGTATTTCTTTCCCTTGGGGAGAGAAGAAGCGGATAAATATACTATTGTACCTTATGGCGATACGCTTTTTAATCAATTAGATATATATCTTGGATTGATTCAAATAGAACAGTATTTAGACGGAAGCTTTGGAGCAATTCTTTGGCTGCAAAATTCGAGTGATAAAGAGATAGTAATTGATATTAATAATATTATAGTTTATGATAAGAAAAAAGAAGTTTTCTTTTCTAAAAGATTAACTGCCGATAGTTATTCGATAGAACCGATATTTGTCGAATTGGATTCCTTGAATGCTGATTCTATGGAAAATAAATTTGTTTTAGAGATGGAAGTACTTGATCGAACCAGCGGAAGGGTATCCGTCTTGGTACGTGAGAATATCGAAATAAATATGTGATAAAAGAATTATATGATTGAAAACGATCTTTATTTTGAGATTACTTTCGTAAGATTCATCTTTTAATAGACATGTAATTATGGATTCCTTTCGAAGAAGCTTTATAATTCAGGCCAACGAATGGTATGTAATGAGGAGGTAAAGCAGTGAGACCTGAAAAACAGAGTTATTATATGTCCATAGCAGCTCAAGTAGCGAAACGCTCAACATGTTTGCGGCGCCAATACGGAGCAATTATAGTTAAAGATGATGTCATTGTTTCAACCGGATACAATGGTGCATGTAGAGGAGAAGAGAACTGCTGTGATCTTGGCTACTGTGAACGTGAGCGATTGGGTGTTCCGCATGGTGAAAGATACGAATTGTGTAAAGCTGTCCATGCAGAACAGAATGCAATTATAAACGGGAACCGATTAGATATGATAGGCGCAGATCTTTATGTCTTTGGATGGCAGAACGGAGAGCCGATTGACACTGAATGTTGCTTAATGTGTCAGCGTACTATCAGAAATGCGCGAATAGGCAGAGTGTTGAAAAACCATCCAACGGATGATAGTATTGTTATTGAACAAATAACGGATTAAG
>AUXO013180985.1_pt1 | contig 49277 bp, 44 predicted proteins | sample 768731 | NCBI WGS metagenome assembly AUXO01 (sample SAMN02715735, study PRJNA202380) | gut metagenome | biome: sheep rumen | host: Ovis aries | place: New Zealand: Palmerston North | reverse complement strand
CTCACTGCTTCCACGGCAGGGCTGTGGATGTCCGAGGCCATGATGGCAGCGGTATTCTCCATCCCGCATTTGCTGTATGCGTCATTGACAACGCTGGTGACGGTACCGAGAGAGTCTGAAAACTGCCAGCTGCCCAGCTCTTTCAGACCGACTACGAGGGCCGTGTCCCTGTTCACGTAAAAGACAATTCCCACAGCCAGATGTTCCTTTCGGTCATAGCCGCTGGGAGTGATCACCGTGTTATCCGAGAGAAGGACACTGCCCACCTTGATGCTCCTGTCATAGATGTCCGTATGCTCCTCGCAAGAGGACAGGCCCCATAGCGATGACACGGCAACAGCCAGCATCACTGCACTATGAAAGGGCCGCTGATGGAAAAACGATAATGGTTTCATATTAGAATGGGATTTTTAAACCGATTAGTAAACCGTTCCTGAAGGTGTCCCCGTGGAAGAAGCTCACCTGGTTCTTCTGGATGACGGAGAACTGCACCCTGTTCGGGAACACGTAGTTATATTCAAGGCCTCCTTCCACGGCAAGGAAGTAACTCCCTGTATGGGCACCGCACTCAGGGCCGAAGCGGAATCTCAGCGTAGAGTTCTTGAACCTTTTGAGGTTCTTCTTGTACAGGATTCCACCTCCCCAATAGTAGTCTTTCTTGAACATGTCCCGGCAGATCAACCCACAACGAGGGTCACGATGCCACCGGTCGCCCACCTCTGCGAACACCTCCACGGCATCCGTATAGGACAGTTCATGCTCATAGCCCAGCGTGGCATTGAGCGTGCTGTTGAAGAGGAATCCGCCGTTAACGTTGAAAAACTGGTCACCGTCCCCGGCGTGAGCCGTCATGACACACAGCAAGGACAGTCCAGCCAATATAATCTTTCTCATACCTATCTGTTCATGTTAAAGGGTAGTAAATTCAGGAATCTCTCGTCGAAGCAGTCCGCGTTCAGGATGTCCTCATACTCGATGGGGATATAGATTACACGCCCGGAAATCTGGTCTTCGGAAATCTCCAGGCGCAGTATTTTTTCGTTCGGGAACGTCAGCTTGTTGATGACGATGACATTGCGGTAGGCCTTTTTGAAGCTCTTCGCCGTATTCAGGGAATACACGGGAGTCAGCTCGATGGTCTGGGAGTTGGTCGCCTTGGCCTCCTTCTTGTCCGTCAGCTTGATCCGCAGCTCGTCGATGTCATATTTGATCTTCGTCTTGTTGTACAGGGAGAAGTCGATGAAGAAATAGTCATTGATGGTGTAGATATTGTTCACCACCGCCCTGATGCCGTATGCCGAGTTATGGATATTGTTGAATTTCTTCCCACTCCCATAGATGGCCCATGCGTAGTTGGCCATCTGAGCCTCCGGCATCAGCACATCGGGGTTCTTGTACTGTTTCATCTCCTCCATGGTGATATGATACACCGAGTTCGCCTTGGCCGGTCCCGATGTGTAAACCACATCAAACTGAGCCATGTGGCGTTCCCCGATCACCGTAATGGTTCCTGCCATCTCATTATTATACATACGACCTGCCGGTTTGATGCGCACGATGTTGTCGGCGCACTGGTTTCCTACGATCTTGTTCGTCGAGATGTCCACGAGCTTGATGTTCTCCGGCATGATGACATGCGTAGTGACCTCCTCGTTCACGAGGATGATGTTCTTTCTGAAGGGACTGTCATAGATATACGACTGAGCCTTGTCCATGTTCCTGACATAGCGTACCTTCGCCGTGTCAGCCTTGATTTCCCCATACTTTTTCTGTGCAGAGACCTGAGCGGTCAGTGCGCAGAGTGCCACAAGTGCAAAAAAGAATCTTTTCATTTTATTACTGTTTTATGATGATTATATTAGTTCCCAGACAAGGCATCCGCATTGATCAGGTAGACGATGGTGTTGTACTTGATTTTCGCCTTGTTCTTTCGGATATTGCCGGATATGGCATTGGAGGCAGACTGGTACATGTTCTGCAGAGCCTGGAGGGCGATGGCCTCTCCGCTCAGCTCACTGTCATAGCCCCCGTTGAAGGAGATATTGTTCTGCATGGCCTGTGCCCCGGCATCCTTCATCATATCCCTGAAAGCAGACTCCGGGACATAGAAGCCCTCCATGCCGTCATTGTCATAGACCGAGAGGTTCACCTTCACGAACTTGTCCTTCACGAGGATGCTGGTGATGGTAGCCATGACGCGCTGCTGTCCGAAGCCGGTGACAATGCCGTACAGGTATGTTCCCTTCTTCAGCTTCACGTTCTTGATCATCACGTCGTCGAGCAGCTTGAATCTCAGACGGGTTCCCTCATGTGCCTTGGTCGTCTTGTCAATCATAGCCTTGATAAGCGGTTCGTCCACCTCCTTATGCTGGTCGATGGTGTTGAACTTCTCGGCGCCAGCGTCAGCCACCTTCTTAACAATTTCCGGCTTTTCAGCCTTTGCCTTTTTCTCCTTCTCGGCCTTGTTTCTCTCAGCCTCCTTGCGTCTGGCTTCCTCTTCGGCCTTGGAAGAGCTGCCAAAGGATTCCTCAAAAGCTCTTTGTCTTGCCCGGCTTCTGTTCTGGATGTTCTCCAGCTCACGGGCATAGTCGTCCATTTCCTCCTGACGGGAAGATCCTCGGCTTCCGCTGCCATAAGAAGAACTGGAGCCACCCCGACCTTGATAGGAGTTGATATGCTTGCGTGACTCGGCAAGGCTCCGTTCCAGGTCTTCCAGCTCCTTGCGCTTCTGCTCTCGTCTGGCATTCTCCGCGTCAATCCGGTTCAGTTCCTGTTCACCGTAGCCGCTCAGGGTACTGTCCTTCACCTCCTTGTCATCCCCCAAGGCACCGATGGCCGTATAGGCTCCGTCCTCACTGAAGCGCTTGCTCATCTCAGTCATCTTGTCACCCATTTCCTGATTGGCGGCATCTGGCAGTGACATGTTGATGTTATCAGTCACCACGCCTGATTTCGCCTTGTCATCGCCGCCTCCGAACAGGTTCGTCAGCGTATATCCCAGAAAGACCAGGGGAAGGAACACCACCAGAGGAAGGATATACTTCGGCTGTTTGAAATTGATTTTCTTCATAATTATCTTTTTTCTAAGTTATTCACGATCAGTTCAAGCTGCCTGTGCTTGATGATGATTTGCAGGGAGTCATCATGTGACTTCACGGGGACATGGATGAGGGAGTCAAGTTCCTGTTTCAGTGCCTGTCCTCTCATTGTCAGTCTCTCTACCTGAGACAGTTGGTAGGCTTTGGCATCCTGGATCCGCTGTAGTCCCTGGAACATCGGGTTCACCTCAGCGATACCGTCAATGACGTTCATTTCAGGTTCATCATCACCCGTGAAGGTCATGACAGAGCCGATAATGAGTAGCAAGAACAAAGTTCCCACAGTGACGGCAGCCGTACGCCCTCTGTTCTGTTCCGCCCACCTGTTTGCCTTTTCAATGCGTTCCCGGCATCGGGTCTTCTTGAACAGATACCAGAGAAAGAGCCGGAACATCCTTGTGTGTCTCGATTCTCCTGCCTTCTTTTTCCTACTGAATAATCCCATAGCATCAGTAATCCAAGTCCTTATTCTCCAAAGTCCTCCAGTTAACGATGAGCAGTCCGTGAGGGTTGTTCTGGGTCCGTGGCACGTTCTGAATTTCCCCGACAGTCACGATGGAGCGCTTCATGTCCCTCGAACGCCGTTTGATCAGCTGTGTCCCGTAGTAGGTGAACTTTCTCTCGTGCTCATTGAGCTGGATGGAGTCGCAGATGATGGTACATACGGCAGAGGAAGATATCACGTCCGAGTAGAAACCGTTTTCCTCCATGGCCTGTTTCTGCTTCATGGCCGTACCGTCGGCCATGTACATGGCCTTTCCCAGCGTCCATTTGATGTAGTCGTCATCGGGAGGGAGGTTAAAGAAATACTGGTGGAAGAGCTGTATGTGCGCCTTGGCCTCCATGACGAAGTTCGCCTCCTGTTTGCTCCGTTCCGCCAGGAAAGGGATGTCACCGTCGATCACATATATCTGACTTCTCTCCTCAGTCACCAGCTTTGCGCAATAGAATACTGTAAAGCCGCAGATGATGACGCAGCCTGTGATGGTCATAATGACAGTCATCAGGGCCAGCTTTGTCTTTTGTTCTAAACTCTGTATCAGCATGGCTTTATCGCTTTTGTTTGTCGAAGGCTTTCGTCCCTGAGGAGAACTGTCCGTTGAACAGGTTGAGAATGCGTGACTTCAGCATAACCTTGTCATCAGACAGGAAACGCACTTCCAGGCCGTACATCTTATAGCCACAAAACATCTTGGGGCGTGAGGATTTCACGCGGCATAAGTCACCCATTTTGGATTTCAGTTCCTGTTTCATAGCGTCGAAGTTCTCCTTGATGAAGAAGAGGGAGGAAAAGATGGTCACTTCATCCTCACCATCGTTCACAGCCTTGATCAGGCAGGCGCGAATACATGTCAGGTTCTCCCTGACGTTCGCGTTTGAAAATTCATAGTTTCTCATTACATTGTCATTTATGGTTTGTGAAGTCTATGGGGACATGCCCCATAGACTTGAAGATTCATGTTCCCGGACTCGAATAAGAGGGAGACTGTCCCGTCTGCCTTTTCAGGCTGCTGTTGTAGATGGCCTGGCTCATGGAAGAAGCCGTTGACACGGCTGCACCGCCGATGGCCACGCTCCCTTGTCCCACGACGGGAGCCACCACGCTGCCAGCTGCCACGGCACCTGAGACAGCACCTGATACGGCACCAGCTGCCACGCCACCTGCTGCACTGCCAGCACTTGAACTGACACCGCCTGGAATCAGCCATGATGCCACTTCCGGAACAAAGCGGATGACATAGGCACCCACCAGCATTCCCATGGCATACATGCAGTTGGAACCGATACCCTGCAGGCCGAGAGTGCCTATCTGGCTCCATGAGTTCACCTCACCCTGCAAGAGCTTCCCGTATGCCGTAATATCCTCCTGCAGGTTGTATAGCAGGATGAAGTCTATATAGTACAGGCACATATATACCACGAATCCCCATAGGGAAAGGGACAGGTATTTCGAGATCCACTGTGACCATGCATTGCTCCATGGCGGCACTATCGACATGGCGAACATCACTGGGGCGAACACCCCGAGAATCGTCAGGAAGATGCGTTGTGCCACCAGCATCCCGTAGTAGCTCATCTGGAAGATCAGCTCACCGATGAAACGTATCACGTCATTGATCCATTCCGAAACTTTTGTCTCCGCAGCCACGGCAGCCCTCTGGGCATAGTTGTTGATGGTCTCGCCCAGGTTCTCCATGCTGTAAATCAGCTTGTCCCACCAATGGGCATCCTCACCGATGGCCTGTATCTGCTTGGCTGTCTCGATACTGTCCTGTACCTCCCTTAGCCTGTCGAGGTAAGCCGCCTGTTTCTCAGCCACCTTCCTCTCCAGCGCAGCCACCTCCTTGTTCTTGGCCACGGCCATGGCTTTTGTCGCTCCCTCCAGGGCCTTTCCCGGCCGCTGAAGCTGCGTACATATCCATGAGCTGGAAGTGATACACATCGACAGTCCGACGATGCGCAGCAGTTTCATCACATCGACAGCCCTGCGTCCAAGCATCATCATCCAGCACTCATAGGAGCCTACACAAAGGGCAAGGCACAGGCCGATGACACGGGCATAGCCGATGGCACTGCCGAGGATGGCAGACTTGGGAAAGCTTTCCATCGCCACCAGTAGCTTGTCAAGGCTCTCGTCAATGGAAGGCAGTCCCATTGTCAGGAAGAGGTCAGAGACACTCAATAATAATCCTGTCATAAGCATTATACTGTTTTTTATTTGTAATAGGCCTGAGCCATTCCCACGAGATGGGCTACGCGGCTCACCAGTTTCTCCATATCGGATTTCGCCTCCTGATAGGCTTTCTGCCGTTTCGCATTCTCCAGTTCATACCCGGCACCTTGCCGGTGGATGTATTCAATGTTCCGGCAGATAATGTCGTTCTGCCTGGAAAGCTGGGTCACCTGATAATTCAGCTTCCCCTTGCTTTTCTGCTGACAGAACAGCAGGCCTTCCGAAATGCTCTCCTGCATCCTGTTGAAGTCATCCTTGAAGGAAGAATAGACCAGGTCAACATTCCTGTCGGCGGCACGCTCCACCTCCTCCTGATGCAGTTCCTCGATCATCTCCATCTCTTCCTCCACTTTCTTTTCCTTCTGTCTCTGCGTCTCCTCCGATGTCACACGAGTCGGCATGATACGCTTCACGTTCGAGTTCGATTCCTTGAAACGGACATGAAGGCCGCTTTTGAAGCCACGCCAAGCCCAGTAGGTCTCACCGCCGCTATAGTCTTTATGAAAGAGATAGTAGAACCAGTCCGGAGCAAAGTCCCATGGACCGTTCTCCATCGACTTCCATTGTTTCTCTTTCTGTTTGTCATGCTGTATGGTCTGGCCATTAGCCAGGACAGGAGCCATACAAACAATGATAATCCATATTATTTTTCTCATACGTTGTACCAGTTATTGATTACACCTTCCGCTATCTTATCCGTCACCTCACTGTTGAGGATGTCCCAGATATAGTCATGATGAAAGCCGCCGATAGCCACGATGCTGCACCAGACATTGGCATTGCCGATGATGCCCCTCATATTGTCGATGCTGGTTTTCAGCTGTATCAGCATATCCATCTTTTCGTCCATGGATGCCTTCATCACGTTTATCCCGCTGGCCGTCATCGTCGCATACAGAGCCTGTATGTTCTTGATCTCACGCGAGCAGGCATACATCGCCTCCGTATAGTACCAACCGACCATCGGTTTCTTCAAGACGGTACTGGTGGCGGCGTTCGTAAACTCCGTGTATTCCTTGATGAGTCGGTACAGGCTGTTTGCCGTGGAACTGATGGAGGCAGCGAAGATGACATACGAGTGCATGTTGTTCAGCTTGCTGTCAAGCGTCGTACGCACGTCGTTGAACTTCTTCGCCCCCTTGGTGACGACAGACTGCTCTCCGAAGCTGACGGCAATTTTCCGCATGGCCTCGTCCTCTTCCGACTTCATCATCTTATGAAGGCTTATCAGTGCCTCTATGGTCGCCATGTCACCGGGCAGTTCCACGTCAGCCCTCATGGGACACAGGAACATGGCCAGTCCCATGATAATCATAAAAATCCTTTTCATACGCCCAGAGTATTCCAGTCATTGATAATTCCTTCAACGATATTCTTTCCCGTAAAGAAGGCAGCCCAGGACTGCACGTCAATGGCCATCAGCACGTCATTGATGCCGTTGCAGTACTGGCACATCATGCACATCACTTCCATCTTGTACTTGATTTCAAGCAACCGGGAGTAAACCCTGTTGGCCATCGTCAGCCGCTCATAGCGGTTCAGGAAGTTATAGCCGTCGCCCTCGTTCTCCTCAGCCCCCACGTTGCTGTCGGTATTCCATCCGCATTTCTGGCAGACATAGACATACGGCTTATCAGGGTTTCCTGTCTTAATCGTCTTCAGGTCACCGCCACATCGCTGACATTTCGTGATGACGGAAGCCTTCTTCAGCGGATTATGGATCTTGCCGTTGTTGACAATATCCACGAAATCAGCCACAAGACCCTCCGTTTCCGTGATGACGTCACTGATTTCGCTGACACAGAGGATATAGTTCTTCACAGGAGAGTTGGAGATATAGTCGAGTACCGTCGGCACCTGCGTCATGATGTCGAGCGTTATCTGGCATATCTCCCCATAGTATTTCGACTCCTCCCCGAAGCCGGAGATGTTCTGCATGGACAGCTTGTACAGCTCCTTGATTGTCTCCATGGCAGCCGTGTACTGCATGATTTTCTGCTGTTTAGAGCTCATTGAATCCAGCCTTGCGTTGTGCTGGTTTTCGATGAGACCCTGAGCTGTCGTGTTGGCGGTCACCTGGGCTGTCGTCCAAGGGTCGATCACCACTCTCCATGCTGCATTGACCGAAGTGACCGCCATCAGCATCATGGCAATCACAGACACTTTCAATTTTCCCATAGGCTCATGATTTTCTTCTGGTTATTCACTTGCCGTGCGAAATCCAGGTACTTACCGACCTTGGCTTTCTTACGGTCTTTCTCTATCTCAATGATAGCCCTTTGCGTGTCACCGTCGTAATAGGCGGCATAAATCTTCAGGGCCTCTTTCTCTGCCCGTTCAGTGGTGTAAGCCCAGTAGCATTCGGGCGGTTCCTCGACGCCATACACGTCAGACACCTGGCCACGGCATATCCACACCTCCTTGAAGTAAGACCTTCCTTCGTGGTTGTTCAGGCTGTTGATGGTGAATATCTGCTGCTTCTGAACCTCCGTCAGTCCCATGACGGCGGCTATCTGGTCATACCTGTCCTTGAACTTCGCCTGGTCAAGCAGGATCTTCACGTCCGAGTTGTTGATGATAGCCTCCTTGACGATGGGAGAGTCTATCACGTCATTCAGTTCCTGTGTCACGACACCGGCGATGCCGTGGAACTTACGGACGGTCTTGTACAGGTATTTGATATACTCAGCCATGGTGGGTGAGGAAATAGCCTTCCATGCCTCTTCGATGATCAGAGCCTTGCGTCCTTTCTTGATACGCATCTTCTGAAGGAACACGTCCATGATGATGAGCACCACGATGGGGAAGAGCACAGGGTCGTCCTTGATCTTGTCGATTTCGAACACGATGAACTTCTCGTCGAACAGGGAGTTGTCCACGTCATTGTTCAGCGTGTACTCCAGTTCACCGCCTTTGTAGAACTGTTCGAGAATGGCAGCGAAGTTGTCGATGTCGAATCCTATCTTCTTTTCAGACATAATCTGCGGAATACGCTCCAGCGCAAACTCATAATACGAGTTGAAAGACAGCCCTTCGACCTTCATTTTCCTGCGCTGTGCTTCCATCTTGTCGATTTTCTTCTCAATTCTCATGAGGTACTTGCCCTCAATCAGTTCCGGCATCAGGCGCATCAGCTGTTTGTTGGCAGCGGCCTTCTCACCTTCGGCGGCAGCATGGTCCCTTACCAGCGAGTGCAGTTTCTCCACCTGTCTGCGCACTTTCTCATGATGTTCCTTTTCCTCCTTCGTGAAAGACAGGTCATCCTCGACCTCCTCAGAGGAGTTCTTGGCCTCCAGTTCGTCAATGCGGTAGTCATCACTGTATTTCTCTTCCAGTTTCTGCTCATACTTCTCGTATTCGCCGTTCTTCTTGTCCTCCAGGAGCAGCCTTTCCCTGAGCTTGTCTCTCTCTTCCTCCGAGAATCTGTCGAAAGGATTGAAATACTCCTCGTAATATTCCACGATGGTCTGATTGATGATTTTATCCTCAATCTTCGTGGCTGGCTCATTGCCCTTGAAAATCAAGAAGATAAGCGATTTGAGGAAGTTCTTCTTCTCACCGAAGTTCTTCTCATACTCCTCCGTCGTGATCTTGAAAGGATTCATGGAGATGGGATGTTCCTTGGAGTAGGTTATATACGTACCGTGGAAGGTGCTGCATATCCCCTCATAGGAATCACCCGTATCAACCATCACAACGTCCGTGTCCTGTTCCAGCAACTGGCGCACCACGCTGTTCATATGAAAGGACTTTCCGCTGCCGGAAGGTCCCAGGCAGAAGAAGTTCGCGTTATCCGTCATCTTGACGGCTCCCTCTTTTCCCGTAATGTCAATAGCCACCGGCAGGCCTTGACGGTCAGTGTAGTACGTAGTCAGAGGCGTTACCTCTGAGTGCTTCAGGTGTTCCTTGAAGAACAGGCAGAGAGCGGCGTCGGCCAGCGTCAGGAATAGGTCATAGTCCGGGGCAAAGCGATACGCATTGCCGGGAAAGGAATCCTCGAACAGCTCCAGCTGGTTGTATGCCGTGTCTGACGGTGATATGCCGCATTCATACAGCTTTGCCTCCATGTAGGAAGTCACGGGAGTCAGCTTGTCGAAGGCACAGCTCACCAGAATGTTGAAGTTCGAGTTGACCAGCAGCTTACCTTCCTTTGCCACCAGATCCAGGACGGCCTCGATGTCCGCCTTTGCTATCTTGTTGGAAGGGTCAGGCATCGACCCGTGTCGTTTTGCTTTTCCCTGTAGTTTCCTGAGCAGCTTCCTTTGCTGGGGAATCTGCACCACCTGATTATACACGATACAGTCCACGTCGGGAACCGATGTCAGGAAAGCCAGCAAGTCCGTAGCAATGTTATAGCCGTTGACGGAAGTGGAAAGATACGGTCTGACGAACGTCGGAAGGTTGATAACGTCCACGTCGACGAGGTTCACCGATTTCACCACCCGGTCACCAAGATTGAGGTATTCATCCGTACTCTTGAAGTTCTTCATCGAGAACGGCCCTTTCTTGAAGTTGAAGGCCATGAAGCGGTGGAGGTATTCGTCCACCTCCTTGCAGTTGAGCTTATGGTGTTTGACACCTCTCTCCGTCAGTACGTCAAGCACCTTGCTGACCTTCACATGGAAGTCCAGCCACATCTTCGGGTCGTATTTGACAAAGGCACTCTTGACAGCCTCCTGGGTGATAATCAGGTATGTCGTAATTTCCGTGTAGGGCCTTCCCTCATAGTACCTGAAATAGCTTTGCGAGAGGAAAGGCATGCTCTCTGTTATCTCATGGTGGTAATATTGTTTGCAGAAAATGTCCTGCTTCTGCAAGGCATACCCTTCGCCAAGAGTCTGGACGATGTTGTTCAGTACGTCCGTATAGGCAAAATACTGGTCGGCATCCGTACAGTATTGTTGGACTGGGTTCTCCACCTGAATGACAACAGAGCAGTCACCCTTGTCGGAAAACAGCACTGTGTTCAGGTAGTTCCCCTTTTCATCCTTCACATCCTGTAACTGGGCGAACAGCCCATCCAAGGGCTTTTTCTTTCCAAACATCCTTGTTTCTTCTAATGAGTGTACAAATCCCTGTAGATGAAGATTCCCTTCTTTCGTTTCTTCGCATGCAGTCCGCTTCTCTGCTTGATATAGATCGTAATCAGCCCGGTAATGGCAATGACCAGCATGGCAATGAAACCTGCCAGCTTCCCCATGATGATGGAGAATACGATGAATCCTACGAAGGAAAGTCCGATTGCTCCTGCTGCGAAGGTCAGGAATCTTCCACGAATCCCCATGAATTCAAGCGGTTTCTGAAGTCCCTTGAAAACCGGGTAGCCCACATAGTTGATTTCCATAGATAAATAAGATTAGGAGGAAGGTGCCCCATAAGAGGGGACACCATCCCCATGATTATGGAAATTACGCTTACTTGAAGAACAGCGGCAGAGCCTCTGACATGGCGATGAATGCCACGCAGCCACCGATGGTCATCATGATCGTCTTCTTGACGTCCTGGTCGCCGTTCTGCATCTTGAAGTACACGTTGAATGCACCCACGAGCACGATGACGGCAGCGATGGCCTTCATCAGGTTGGCGACAGGAGTCTGGTACGAGGAGATCTCCGTCGTAGCCTTGGTAAAGCCACCGGCTCCTGTACTGGAAGCCCATGTGTCAATGGCAGCGAGCATGAACATGACCACGAACATAGCCATTTTCTTGGCAAAGTCAGAGGAAGCCACCTTGCGGGTAGCAGAGAAAAGTTTCATGCAACTAAAGGCATGAGGATTACATAGGTGTTTTTTAAATTGTAACATTTTTTCCTTTTTTAAGGGAAAACATACATGTTGCAAATAAAAAGAAACAGGTATGTAGTATCGGAGGCGTTTCCGTCCTCCATTCACCGGACTTGTCGGCCGGTGTCCAACCTACTACAGAAGTTGAACGGTGAGTCTAAGGTGACTCTCAAATAAAAAGAAACAAGTAAATATGATGTGGTCTAAGCAGCGTAGTCATGGACTCTCCAACTGTCCATCACCTCTGCGAAACCACTTTTCTCTCCATTGACGGCAAGATCTTCAAGAACTATTTTCACGCCTTTAAAATCCATGCCGCCAGTCATCTGTGCATTATCATTCAACGGAAGCTCAAACAGTGTGTCCTGCGGAGCATCCTTTTCAATCTCAATGGGTTGGAAGTCCAGGACCTCATCGCTGATGTCAATTTCCTCCTCCTCGATATGAGGAGTGATGTCGACAGCTTCCTTGGAGAGGAACATGTCATAGAGAATCATTCCTGCGTATACCAGAATATACGCGATGCACAGAAACGTCATTATTGATGAAAAGCTCATAACTATATCATTTGTCAATTATATTCATAGAAAGTCCACAGACCATATGGAGTTACAGTACTGTGGACCGAGCGTTAGATTGATGAGATATTTCCTGGCACGACACGAAAAACGGCGTGATCACGTCTATATTGCGGGTGCCTAAGGTTCTGGAAAATACCTATCGAAAAGCAACATATAAATGAATCACGCCGTTATATCACATTGGCAGCTTACAAGACCCCTTCAGAGAGTCCATTAAGCAACCAAATCCAAAACGTGAGAGTTATATGAGTTCCTTTTCCGGTGCAGGTATTGAATTTTCCAGATTCAGGCACACCAGGCTCCCTTAAACGCTCAGTTGCCGCCCGTTATGCCACCCTGCACTCGGATGACCGAAGCGACGATGCAAAGGTAGCAAAAAATAATCATACGACAATGATTTATACAAGTTTTTTAATATTCCTTCCATAAAATGGTAATAATTTCCATAAATAATCAATCTTTTATATAAATTGAGCACTATTCTTTTATCTTTTAAGCTTCCGTTTACAGGAAAGAGTGCCGGCTTTCTTCAAACAGTCGGTCAAGGTGAGCATTCCGTTTCTTCCGAACGAGCACCATCAAATCGTTTAACAGGATGGCAATCCTATTGACCAGACTCCCGGGAACCTTTGACTTCAAGACAAGTCCCCAACCTGTCTGAGTGAGATTCCCGTATCTTTCAAGATACTGGATGAATCCCATCTCCATGGACAGTTCCGAACGGACATACCGCTGGTAAAGCATTTCATATTCACTGTTCCATCCATCTTCTTTTTTCAACGCACGGATTCTGGCCTCACAGTCTTTCACCTCTTGGATGGCCTTCTGTTCCCTCTCATGCAAGAGCCTTACCCGTCTGTTGAGTTCCTCGGGATTTTCCACAAACAAGTCATAGAACAGCGCCTTGAAATCCTCTTCCATCCCATATTGGTAGGCCACATCCAAAGCCTTGTATAGACGGTCTGCATGTCTGACTCTTTGAGGGAGGCTCAGGATGTTCACCCGTATGATTTCCCATTGTCTGTAAAGGTCCAGGTCATTCATCCTGAAGAACCATTTCATCGGGATGGCAATCTGATGTCGGTCTATGATAATTGACCTGGCTTCCTCATAGGCAGATGACGGCTCAAAACAATCCCTTGAAACCACCAGATAGCCTTCCGGGACATTACGCTCCTTTGCATAGTACCTTTCATTCTTATCCTTGTATTTGAAATATTCGGGCCACCACCATTTTTTAGCTGTCAAGCCAATGGTGATGGGTGCAAAATGGCGGTAATCGTGGCCGAAGATTCTGTCACCGTCATAGCACAGGGCTTTCAGTTTCTCATGCAGGTCATCATCATAGTTTCTCATAACAGGCAGAAATCAAGATTAAGGCAGACGGCCCTGAAGACCGTCTGCCGACATGGTTAATCCCGCGTCACGCTCCATGCGCGGTTGCTGCCATACCAGTGTCCGTCCTTCTCTTCCGCACGGGTGTCATAGCTGACAGTGACCACTTCACCCTTCGAGATACCGAACTCATTGATCTTGTCCTCTCCGAAGACATCAAAGAGGAGACGCTTAGGGTACTTTTCGTCTGTTTCCAGCACATACTGCTGGCTTTTCCATTCACCTTTTGCTGACGTCCCAGACTTGATGGGCAGGACAGCGATGATTTTTCCTTTTAATTCCATTTTGTGATGTATTTAAGTAAAACATTCATACCGTCTCCCACAGCTCTATAGAGAAACCTGCCGAGACCGCGTATGCTTCAATATGCTCAAATCTCCTCATCAGGGGAGAGTAATAGGCGGTCATACTCCCTTTGATGACGATATATCCATGTTCGGCCAACAGACGGAACACACGATTCCTGACCTTGTCTTTCCCGATGAACCTGTCAGTTCTCTGTTCCAGTCCGAACAGGATTCGCCTTTTTTCACTTTTGATGGTCTTTGTCAATGAACAGGAGATGTACATGGCCCTTGTCTCCTTGGGGAGCTTCAGGCCTAGGCGCTTGCAGATTCTCCTTACCGTCCTTTCCGTCACATGTGCAGCGTCAGCTATCTCCCTGTTCGAGTGCTTGCCGAACATTTCCTCCACAAGAACCCATGTCTGGAAGCTGTTTCTTCCAACTGTTGACTTGACCAGTTCCATTTCATGCGCCTTGCGTCTTATGGTGCTGATGCTTACCCTAAGCCTCTGGGAAAGGACGCTATCCGACAGAATAGCGAAGTTTACGACCAGTTCCTCCAGCATTTCATCGGTCCATTCTATCTTGTTCCTGGGCATGTCAGTCGTTGACGATTCTGGTGTTGCACATGAATTTTCCGCAGATCCATTCACGCCCGTCCTGCCTCTTTTGACATTCATCAGCATTTAGGCAGAAGGCACAAGTCAAGTGGTATTTGATTGGGCATCTGGGACTGAAATAGCAGCTGAAGCAATGTAAAGAGAGCCCTTCGATACGCTCAAAGTTCCTGATGGCGATGTCCTCTCTCGCCCTGCATAGCAGAGACCATACGAAAGCCCTCGTACCGCCACCTCTCAGATAAGGAGCCTTTGCGAAGTTCCGTCTCCAGATGAAACTGTTCTCCTCGACGTACTTTTCCGCGGACATCCTTTTCTTTTCCAGAAAGCGTTCGATATGCCTGCTATGGTAGTAATAGGTCAGTTGCAGTTTCAGATAGGCCAGCATTCTCGCCAGGATGAAGCACATCACCAAGAGTACTATCACCTTCAAAACAAATATGATTGTGTCCATTTTTATTCTTTATGGCTATGTATGTGTCTGTCCATCATGCCGAGAATCTCCTGTATCTTTTCAGACACGTTGCAAGCCAAGGACTCTCCGTCAGGATAATCCTTGTTTCGGCATAACGAAAACACTTTGTTACAAAGAATGTTGGTCAGTCTCAGCAGTCCCCGTCGTCCGTCGTCCATTCCGAACCATCAGGGAAATAGTACCTGTCCTTGATCTGCACATAGAACTGGCTCGTTGACCATGCCAGGATCTCGTCTGGCTTGAAGTCCAGGCTGTCATAGCCGTGGAACACCTGTTCCTCATGCAGATAAAGGCCGTTGAAAAGGCAGCCGTCAACAGTAACGAATACCACCTCCGTCTTGTCCTTACCATTGCTGGGCATAGGAAGCTCATCCATACCATGCCATTCCCAGATGAACCGGCGACGCTTGATGAGGGAGTCACCATAGATGACGGTCATCACCGCTGCCGCCACTTGTATTATATACAAGAGGAACAGCCAGTTTTTCATGGATTCCATGTCCGAGAAGAACACAAACGTCAGGTAATTGAAAAATGCGCAGCACGCCGTGCAGCACAGAAAGGCGAATCCCGCCTTGGCAAACAGATAATTCTTAATTTTCATATAAAGCACCTTAATTCGATTTGATATAATTTTCCAGATTATATTGTGAATGCTACCGGCATAGGCGATGCCAGTAGCATTTGATCAGATTAGAGACCTTTTCCTCGTCATGTGACTACGCAGTTCGTCGGCATTTTCGATGATGAAGGCTCTGAGAATAGCATTGACAAGCGTGGTCAGGGACATCTTGTTGATGTCGCACATCTTCAGAGTCTCATGAATTTCCTCGTCGATGTGGCACACCTTACGATCTGCCTGTTTCACGCGATACTCATATTGCTCACTGCATTTCAGAAAGGCGTTCCATGAGTCAGACGGACGGTTCCCCTGAGTCATGCTTTCATTTTTCACTCCAGTTTCCGTAGAAGACTGGGACACCGTTTCCTGTTTCTTGATGTCCTTTATCATGCCATCTATATCCGGAAGCATGATCAGGTCATCCTCAGTTGTCTCTTTTTTGTAGCCCATTATTTTTCCTCCCCGAAAATATGTTTGCAAATAAAGTCGAATGTAGGCTGAACGACAGGAAGCTGGTTCTTCATCACTTCCATGGTGTTGTATCTCTGCATATCCGCCTTGATTTCCACTTTTGGAGTCACAAGGCCATACTGTCCCAGCTTGTCATCGGTCTTTGCCCATAGATTCAGTTCTTTTTGAGTGCCATAGCGTTTGTCATGCCTGTTGACCACAAAGAAAGTCTTGGTTTCCATCTGTTTGAAGCTGTCTTTGAGTTTCTGGAGGAACAAGATGAAAGTGATTGTAGAGTTTACCGATGTCGTCTCATATTGGAAAGGGCAGACCACATAGTCCGACATGGCAAAGAGGGGAATGAGACCTTGCTGAGCGAGGTTCCCGGGAGCATCTATGAGGATGACTCCGTTCATTTTCCTCAGATTGGCCATGAGGTTCTGGACGTGCTCCACATTGGAGATGTTGAAAGACTGCACGTTATACAAGAACTTAGCGTCCGTGTACTTTTTCTTGTCAGCCTTCCTTTTCTCAGTGATAGTCTGCTGGTTGTCACAATCGACAACGAGTGTTTTCTTGCCAATAGAAGCCAAGTAATTGGCAAACAGCGTGCATAGGGTAGTCTTACCCACGCCACCTTTTTGATTTCCGAATGTAATTACCATGATTTTTGATTGTATTAAGTGAAACTAAGTGTTTATAAATCCATTTCTGCTATCGAAATACTCAAAATTACAAACAATCTTTTTTGTCATTTCAAAATACCTGAAATCTTCTATGACCAGTTCGTCGTTAATGTATCCTTTGCATGAAACGCCGATTTCAGAACAAATACCATCTGCGTTTAAAAAAGCGATAGTTGCCATGAAACGTTCACAGTTGAACGAGGTTAATGCTTCAACCTGGTTGAATTTTAGTTTGTCATAGTCAAAGATATAATGGCTATCCATAACAGTTCCTCCATGGCCATAAACATAACAGGCAAAACCGTTCCTGTCCCATCCATGGAACATGACAGTGGGAGAATAAGGCTCAAAATCCCCATTGAGGGAAACAACAATTCTATGACAACCTGTAACAAGATTGACACTTTTATCGTCCTGACCTTGGGTGTCCGGGATATAAAGCATATTTGAGGGGATTTCCAGTCCTGTTCTATCCTCAATTGCCCGAAAAAGTTTATCTCTATTCATTGAAGTACATGATTTAACTTATTCTGATTAGCGTCATCATTTCCGATGATAACATACAAGCTCCTTTTTTGTAGGCCAATTATGATTGGAGTCGGGCCCCAGAATAAGTATTCGTTGACGATGTACTTCTCATCACACATACGGGATGGTCAACTATTTCGCTGCAAAGGTAATTTAAAATTTTGAAATATACAATTTTAATTATTAAAAATTTAATATTTTGATATTATATCATTCATAATAAGCAATAATATATAAAATATTATATAACATTCGGCTATATAGCGAATATACTGACGAACATATGTGTAAACTTATAAATTTAAAAACTTTACATATTAAAAATTTTAATTTTTAAAATATTGATATTTTCTTAAATTATTAAGGTGGAATCAAGTTTTTTTAGTACTTTTGCACTCAAATAGCCCCAAGCCAGGATTGGAAATGGTATAAATTACACTCGGCTAAGAACCTAAAAAATTGTGTACAGAGAGACTATCATCGATAATAATCAAATTCCGGGGGATTGAAACCATTGGGGATTAACATTTAAAATTGTTTGACATGAAGAATATAACTGTAACCTTTTCTCTATTGCTGACGGGTGTTGTCACTCTGCTGGCGTTTTCATCTTGTAAAGACATAAACACGACTCCTGACCCTCACTTTGAAGCTGACGGCACATTCATAACCGATTCTTTGGATTCCGTCAAGTTTGCTCCAGAGCCCCCACGGAAGATCAAGTTCTTTGTGGAGGTTTCAGGAAGTATGAATGGTTTCTTCCGTGCAAACCGTCCCACTGAATTCAAGGCTGATGTATGGCAGATCCTCAGTTATTACTCATCCCTTATACCCGAGGTCACTACATTAACAAATGAAGGAGACATGGGGTCTTCCGTTTCACTCCAGAACTTCCAGACCATGATGAATACCGGAGCTTTCGAGTCAGCTGCCTCTACGAAAGTCCCTGTTATGCTCCAGTCTATTATCAACAATCTAAATACTGAAGCCGGTGAAGTTGCTGTTCTCGTCTCAGACATGAAATACAGTCCTGTTGGAGCTGCTGCACCTGATGTATTGATGACTCAATATAGTAGTGATATCAGTCGTATTTTAGGTCTCAGCCAAAAGGCTGTGTGTCTTGTTGGTGCCACTTCTAACTATCTTGACAAGGCCGGCAATGTCATGTGTGACAAGTCGCCTTATTATTTCTTGATCATCGGTGACGGGCGGCAGGTTGCAGATATACGCAATGGCATCTCCACTATGCTTGACAACAATAAGCATTTCATTGATAATATAGAAAGTGGTTTCAGTTATGGTGCCCCGACATATTCGTTCGGAATCCCCGACAACTGTTTCCAGATGGATGATGAAAACCCGACATTCTGCGGTTATGATCCATCGGAGAGCGATACCTGTACCATCAAGTTGAAAATCAACCTTGAAAACTACAGATGGATAGTTGCCACAAAACAGTATCTTGACAGCGCATTTCAGTGCAAGGCCCTTTACGGCTCTAATGTGAAGGTCGGAAAGGTAGACTTTGACATTCAAAATATTACAGATAAGGAGTTAAAGCGTAAGGCAATTGCAACCGTGGAGTTGAAAGTGTTCAATTTCGCCATGGACTCTGAGGTTATAGAGTGGACACTCATGCTTCCAGATACGGATTACACGTTGTTTGCGCCCTATTTCGGGGCCACGGCAGAATCCGATGTGACCAAATCTTATTCTGTCGATAACTTTGTGAAGGGAATCTTCTATGGAGGTGTCGTCAACAAGACCTTGAAACCCAACTACATCTTAATATCCAAAAATTCGTAATTATGAAGTTACTAAAACTCTACGATTGGATTGCAGGCTCGATGACTGACTTTACCAGTCAGTTCAAGAACAACGAGGCCCTGTATAACCAGGCAAGAGCCTTCTGGAACAAACTGGAAGGGTCTTCATCTATTATTGTCCTTATATTTGTTGTATTAGGCATTGCTCTTGCTGCCTTTTATTACAAGCCGTATAACAACCTGCCAGGTAGGCATTATACTCCAAAGCATTGGTTTATATTCCTGGCTATTACGTTCGTAATCACTTTCCTGTTAACGTTTGGATTTGAGTATATAGCTGTAGAACCCCGTCTTAATGGGGCTATGCTCCTTGAAATAAAGGTGGCTTTAGGAAATGCCATATATGCTTCTATTCTTTATTTTGTTGTATCTGTGGTATGGTGCAATGCTTTTCCCACCAATGCTTACAGATGGTTTAAATTATAGCCCGATATGAAAAAAGTATTTGTATTCTGCATAGGAGGTACGGGCATCCGAGTGATGAAGAGTGTTACCATGCTTATGGCCGGTGGTATGAGTACCAATGGCTATACTGTGGTCCCCGTTATCCTGGATCCACATTTGGATCTGGAAGAAAAAAAGAATCTTCATTCTTTGATAGAAAGCTACAAGCGCATCTATCACGATACAATCACAAGTGGTACGTCCACGCTGAACCCGCTGGAAGGATTCTTCAATTCCGGGATGGTCACCATCGGTGAGCTGAATGACCAGTTAAATGACACCCAGCAGGCTGCGGGAAATAAGGAGAAATTCCGTTCATACATCAATGAGGCGAACCTAAGCACAGATGACATCAACAATTATTTCATACAGACTCTTTTCTCGACAAAGAACCTGAACAATCCACTATCCGTTGGTTTCAAGGGCAATCCTAACGTCGGAACCGTAGTTCTTGGCGAAATGATAGAGGGTGCTGACTGGTTTAAGGCTTTCAAACAGCATTGTGAGAAAGATGACCGTATTTTTATCATTAGTTCTATTTTCGGTGGAACTGGTGCCTCTGGTTATCCCTTGCTGGAAAAGAAAATCCGAGGGGCAGAGAATGAGCCTGCTGTCAAGAATGCTCTCATGGGAGCAGTTACTGTATTGCCGTATTATGGTTTGAAAGACCCGTCAACTTCAGGAAGTGACATTGATTCTGCCAATTTCTACACCAAGACCAAGGCTGCACTTGCCTATTACCAGAATACAGTGCAGTCTGACTATCTGTATTATGCTGGAGAAAAGAGTTTGAAGCAAGTCTATGAGAATGACGAGAAGAAGCAAGACGACAAAGCAAACTTCATTGAACTTGTTGCTGCATCTGCACTGTTTGATTTCCTGAGGCGAGAGAAACCGGATAACAGGCAGTATTTGACAAGAGCCATTGAGGAAGACAAAGAATCATTGGATCTGGTTTCAATGGGCAGCGGATATAAGGACATCGTAAAGTGTGTTGCAGACTACATGCTCCTTCGGTCTCTTATTGTCAATCTCCCCAACGAGCAATATTTCCCATTAATCAAGAACAGGGGCTTTGACGAGAATTTCTACAAAGATTCCTCATTCCAGGCGTTAAGCCGGTTCACGGAGAAATACTATCAGTGGTATTCGGAACTTGCAACGAACAAACGTGCTTTTGCGCCCCTTCATTACGACAGTCTGAAGCAGATGAGTGGGTGGGTCAAGACCGTTAATCTTGATGCGAAGGATGATTCCTATTACTTACTCCGTATGATCCAGGCAAGTAATAGTGAAAAGACCAAGAATCACAGCAACAAATTCAGGTTCTTCCTGCAATTTGCCTATGAATCAATCAACAGTTATACAAAGAAAGTAACGAAATAAGATATGGCAAGAGTAGACCTTAACATAGTTGACCGTGGTACGTCAAGTACCAAATGGACACCGGAAGATGTAGCCCTTACAGCGGAACATCTTGATGAGGTAATGGAACAGAAGACCGACAACAGCGGTGCGCTGAACTCATTGCCAACCCCGTTTGCACGTTTTTTTGTTGCCCGTGAAGCTTTCAGAAGAGCCTATGAGGAGAAGTTGAATCCTCGGAAAGAAGCCGGTTTCGCCTATAGACAGATGGTATCTGACATACTTGATGTCTATGAAATGCTGTTCAATCTGAAATATCACAAGAACAACACTTGGAAGGATGGGCAGAAAATTGAGCTTCGTCAGTGGAATAGTGAGGAAAATCTCAAGTATATCAAAGAGAAGATGCCTATCCTCTATAATTCCATTGAAGACTATTACAAGACTGACATCAAGGAAAAGAATCTCTATTTCCTAATCTTTACAGAGAACGGGAAGGACATCCTCCTTGCATGCAGTTCGCCGATAACGGGCTTTGTTACCCCTCCAGACATGGATAAGGCACTTGTCAAGAAAGATGGTTCCCAGACTACGCTCTTTGCCGGTTCCCAATACAAGGATCTCCACATTCGAAGAAAGTCTGGCGGAGAGTATTTCCGTGACATAAAGTTATTTGGAGAGCGAGAAGCAGACTTCAAGAACTACATGTACACCGAGATGTTTGGCTCAGACAACATTGATGAGCGTTTGAAGTCCATCAAGGAGTATATCCGTAGTTTCAGGAACGATCCTGCTATCCGAAATGACTATGCACAAAGGCTGGCAGCTGTAAATACAGACCAGAACGATCCCCTTGTTGTAAACGGACTTGCCTTTAAGGCGTTGGATGAGATAGATATTACCAGCTATTTCACCGATACCATCATCCGTGTTCCTTACCGTATATCAAGGGAAACGTTCCAGGCTGTAAAGTATCAAAATGACAGCTCTGAAAGGACTTATGACTATCTTCTTCCCTTTAAGCCGGAAGTATTAAATCTGTTTGAAGGATTGGAGATAGACTCAGATATCCATATCAATAGGAATTCCGTAACAGCCTACCTCCGTTATAATGGAAAAACATACGAGAAAGAATACGCACAAGATCCGTTCCGTGCTGGACAAGGTCGTATCGTTGACTTGCAGACAGCCAAAATCAACTTTGACTTAGGCTTGTTCCCGAATATTCTTTCTCACAAAGAGCAAGAGAACAACTATTTCAAAGTTCTTGTTGTGGCCGCAGACGAGGATGCTGATGCACCTAACTTCAATATTGACCAGATTTCTCTTTCTTTCTTCAAGAAGGAAAACGAAGATTGCAAGCCGATTGGAGAGGTCACACCAGAGAGTAATGCCCAGTTCGGTGTAGGACCGGCAGTAGTTCGTTCTCGCCAGAAAACGGATGAAGAAGAGAGTGGGACAAAGTTCTATGAACTGTTCAATACTTCATTTGACCTCATTGAGGTTAATGTGATGGGTGATACAGGATTGCTTTTACCTATTTGGCAGAAGAGCCAGCCCACCAATGAGACCTACACTTATGCCATTGACTTGGGAACATCGAATACTTTCATGTCACGTTGCAAGAACGATGCAAACGGCAGGCCAGACCTAAGCAAGAAGCCGGAACTGTTCAAGATGGAGCGTCCCATGGTTAATTTCCTCCATGAGATTCCTGAAAACAGTCAGTTCTCTTTAACTCGTCGTATAGAGGATTCTGTCTTCGACAGGGCTAAGAAGAAGATCAAGACAGAGTTCCTGCCTGCTATTATTGACGGATTGGACTATAAGTTCCCGATCCGAACGGCACTTTGCGGTATTCACAACAAGACTAACCGTCCCAAGCTGTTTGACAACCATAACATTGCCTTCTTCTATGAAAAGATTATGGCTAATGATGACCAGGATGTGCATACAGACATCAAGTGGGAACAGGACGAAGCCATGTTGAGAGTCTTTGTCCGTGAATTGCTGCTCATTATAAAATGCGACATCCTTCAAAGGAATGGAGACCTGGACCGCACAAATCTGGTATGGTTCAGCCCGTTAAGCTTCATGGGAAAGACTAGAGAGGTCTATCAGGACATTTGGACATCGGAGCCAAGGGATATTCTCTTCATCCAGCCTGACCAGATAAAGCGCTATTCGGAGTCAGAAGCACCGTATTATTACTATAAGAAGATGGATTACATTAAGGATACGGATGCTGTCACCGTCATTGATATTGGTGGAGGTTCAACAGACTTTGTCTATTTCAAGGATAATTATCCGCAGATGGCCAATTCTGTTCACTTCGGATGCGATGTACTTTGGGAAAATGGCTTCATAGAGTTTGAAAACGAGAAGCAGAATGGAATCTATCTTAAATATGCTGATAATCTGAGATTCCAGCGTCAAGATCTTGAAGACCTTAATGAGTGTTTCAAGAAAGTTGACTCTGTTAAGACGAAAGACATTATCAACTTCTGGCTAAGTAACGCGAAGGACTGTGAGATTACCAAATTAATGAGTAATGACTTCAAGCCGGTGTTCGTCTACCACCTGACATCCATTCTCTTTTATATGGCCTGTATGTATAAAGAAAATGGACTGGAGGCACCACGCTCAATCGTGTTTAGTGGAAATGGAAGCAAATACATAGATAACTTCATATCTTCAGAGAGCACCATCTTGAAGAAGATCATCGACAAAGTATTTGATTTCGTCTTCGGCGGCAACAATGATGTAAACCTGAAGCTTCCGGAAGAACGTAAGGAGTCTACCTGCTATGGAGGATTATACCGTAAACCGGACGCTCCTAATGTCAAAGACATTGTTTACCAAGGTGACAAGAGTCAGAAATACGAGACTGTGGGAGATATTGACCACAACTTCAGCACCCTAAAGAAGGCCCTGATGGACAAGTATAAGCAACTTGCCTCGCTTTACAAATCTGTCCTTGACATGCTGAAACAAGAGCGTATCCTCGACAACACTGCCGACACCAGGAAGTATGTCAGTGCGGCAGAGGCTGATATGGGAACTCCTCTTGGAACGTATTACACGTCTCAGGTTAAGCAGAAGTTCGAGGAAGAAGTCATTTATAATGACTCCGTGTTCTTCCTTCCGGTTATTAACAGAATATTCGAAATGACTAAGATTTAACTATGCATATATTTAGCTGGATAATCTCTGGCTTCGCCTTCCTTGTATGTCTGTATTATCAGCTCAAATTCTTCAAGGAGACGAAGAGATACAGAGATTTGTTTCATGACTTCTTCAAGAAAACTGAAGCCTATTCGACATTCCATACCATTATCAATGGAGAGGGTGTTACCCAATTAAAACAAGTCGGATCCGAGGGGTCCGACTTGAACAACCTCATCGGTGAGATTAACCATTATGTCGCCAAGACGAAGGGAACAACAGATTTTTCTGTCATCCAGAACAAGGTTGAGCGAAAATTGAACATGCGTTACGACCAGTCTGTTGCCAAACTTGCTTTCCCCACATACGTTGGTCTTATGGGAACATTCCTTGGTGTATTCATGGGTATTCTCATGTTCATCATGGGTTTTAATGGAGCCGATGGAATTACCGATGATGCGATAAAGAACCTGCTTATCGGCGTGTTGGTTTCCATGTCAACTAGTCTGTTCGGCTTGGCGTTCACGACAAAGAATAATGCAGAAGCTGGCGAGTCGAGAAAAAAAGTTGAGGAAGACAAAAATGAGTTCTATGATTTCGTACAAACTGAGCTGATGCCTTCTCTTGACGTGAGTATGGTACTTGCCATTACCCGTCTCCATGAGACCGTTGATAAGTTTGAGCCTGCATTTGACAGAGTTATTAATCGCTTCCAAACAACATTCGACAACTGTACAAAAGCATTTGGAGACAGTTTCGAAAAGAATGTCACCGCTGTTGCTGTTGCCGTTGACACCATGGGTAAGAACATGGACAAGATCAACCAGAATATCGAGTTGCAGGAGCAACTTCTTTCTACGCTTAAAAGTGGTGATATTGTCAAAGGCATGGACAAATATGTTGAAGCTGCAAATCATTTCGTTTCCATCACACAGTCGCTTGGCAAGTTCGAGGAAGCACGCCGCATGATGCTTGCAGCAGCCCAGGAAGCCATTAACCTCCAGAACTCTTATTCAGACTCTTTGAAGGTTCCAAGAGAAGTTGCAGTCCGTATCAATCAGATACTTGACAGAATAAAGGACTTTGAGAACAGTGTCAATCGTCTTGGTCCCCATCTTGACCGTCGCGAAGTGCTTGGAAATGACGTTGTCAATGCAATCCAAGATCAACTTAAAGGAATTTCCAAGAAAGGAAAGATTGCAGACAAGTACCTTGAAATGGCCGATGGCAAGTTAGAGGACTTGTTCAAAGAACAGGCCGCCGTTATTTCCACGATGAATGTTCGCTATAAAGAAGCCATCGAAAAGCATATTGAAGGATTCGAGGAGATGCTGAAGGCTCAGACAAGTGAACTTGAAAAGAGGCATAAGGCATTCCTGGATGCCATGGAAGAGAAGATATCTATTGATGAAGTGCATAAAGACTTCTCTAATCTCCGTAAGCTGAACGATATATTCGAGCAGCTGAAGGCACTTACAAATGATCCTGTCAAATCTGACGAACTCTTCAAGAAGTTGCAGAAGATTCAGGAGGAAATAGGAAAGATAGAAACGCCATCTGAAAGCAAGGGTGGCTTGGGGAGCATCTTTGGAGGTTCCTCGAATAATGCTGAAATCGGGCGCTTACGTTCCGACAACATCCGTCTTGAAGGTGAAATAGACAGGTTACGCAGACAGGTGAATCGTTTGCTCACGGATAAGTCCACTCCACAAGCTGTTTCTCAAACGGGCACAGGAACAACCAAACCGGTCACTGATGATAATGAGGAATCTAAAGAGGAACCGAAAGAAGAGAAACGACGTGGCATTTTTGGTTTCGGTAGAAGATAGTTGATATGGACGGAAAGAACAACGGATCATTTTGGCCAAGTTATGTGGATATTATGACAACATTGTTTGCCATAACACTTATCCTTTTCGCCGTTTCATTCAGTCGTTTTAAAATAAAAGAAAGGCAGCTGGAAAGCCTTGTCAACGAATATGAGAACATCATCACGGTATATTCAACCGTTGGTTCCATTGACTCAACCAAGTATTTCGGTTATAACGACCAGTATTTAAAGCATCTTTTTACTGTTGACGTAGAATACCAACAAAAGGAGTACAAAATTGACAGGCTTAAATTAGATGAAACTGACAAAGTTGCGGCAGACAACAAAAGAGACAGCATCATCCAAGCTGGCCAAATAGTCAAGAATACGATTATGAAGCTGGAGAAGTCTGACAGTATTAAAAGCAACATTAAGTTCCTTGTTGTTATAGAAGGACAGGCTTCAAAGGTAGGATTCAACCAAGATGACTGGCACAACAATTACACCTTGTCCTACCTCCGTGCGCAGTTCCTGAATGATTTCTGGAAGCAGCATGGTATTGACCTTGCTTCAATTCCACAGTGTGAATTGATTATATCAGGAAGTGGAGAAGGTGGTGTACCTCGTGTCATTCCTGACGAAAAGAAGATCAAGGCAGAGACATCCTCTCCAAAAGAGTATTGGGAGAAATGGACAGCTGAGGAAGGAAAGAACCAGCGTTTCTTGATTCATATAGTTCCCGTGATAGGAAACATCGACGTGACAAAAGAAAAGTTCGACAACTATAAGGGCAAGAAATAACCATGGATGACGGGCAGATTGATAAAAGCGAGGTAGAAAAGTTGTTCGGCTCACCAAGACGAGTTGACCTTTTTGATGAGGGCGATGACTATTATAATGTCATTCGTCCGTATATCCTTTCACAACCTACTGAGTCATTCAAGGAAAATGAATTGCCATTTACAGGTGTGAAGCTTACGCCCTATGCGGATTATGTGAAATATCAAGTCATTGAAGATGCCAAGAAACAGAGACAGCATATTTTCTATATCAAGAACTCCGAAAAGGGGAACAGCGATTTTTGTGATGCCGCAGGTTTCTATGATAAGAAGAAACAAGTCTTTATCATCCTTCGATATAGTTATATTGTAAGCTCAAATAATTTTTCTTTTGATGACTTGGCGCTTCAGATGGGCCGTAGGAAAGCTATGATGACAAGAAGCAAGGCTGAAGGTAATAATAGATATCTTACAGAGGATATCCATTGCGTTAACCCTACGGTTTCCGCATCTTATGTGCTTGGACGAAAAGCCAGTATCATAGAATGGGTCGATGATAAAGGAAGAAGCATCTTGTCCTATTATCCTGACTTGGCTCAAATGCAAGCAAATTTAGAGAAGCCTGCCATTGTTGAAGAGGATAAGAAAAGGTCCATATCTGAAGATAAGAAAGTTTCAATTAATTCTATAGTTACAGGACTCCAAGATTTCCAAGTTCAAAAGGAGGCAGATATTATTAAGAATAGACATATCTTCTATATTATAGAAAAAGGTGTCTGTTATGCATCTGGTTATTATGAACCGGAAACGAATTATTTCTATATCTTGAAAGATAGCATTGTCGCATTCTATGTTGACAAAGAGTATTCACAAACAAATTCCGGGAATGCCAGAGTCAGATTTATAGACAAGGCATGTTCCCTTGAAAAAAATTATTATAGGGTTATAAAAGATGCAAAGTGTAGAAGCGCATCAGCAGCCGCTTGCTATGCCCTGGGGCGTAGTGCCACCTATGTTGAATGGATAGATAAGAACGGAAAGGGGTTGAAGGATTATTACCCTCTTCGTTTTTTCCAGACTAAGGAAGATGTGAACAAATCGAGCAAGGCATTCGAAACTAGCCCCAAGCAACACCTTTTTTATATAAAGAAAAACCTTGGTTTGCAGAGGAACTGTGATTCAAAAGGCTATTATGATCCGATAACTAAAAAATTCCTTTTGATGGAAGGCAGTATTTTGTCATTTGATGTTACAAGTTCATACAGATATACAGCGTCAGAAATAACTAGAAGATTATTTATAAAAAAGAATTGTAAAATTCAAAATAATGGCTATTTGTTAAAAAAAGACGTGATACTTGATTCACCAAGTATGGCATCAAGCTATGTTATAGGCCATAATTGTAATGGCTGGATAGAATGGATTGACAAAAATGGCAAAACGCTGAAGGAAGTATATGCTCATCAATAAGTGTTGCCGTTGATATGAAGAAATACATAATTGCTTTTGTTCTGTTTATTCTCTTTGTGTTCATCCTTGCTATTTCAATAGGAAGGGGGGATGACGAGATCTCTTATGACGAAACAATTGAAAAGCCGGAGCCAGCAGAGCAATTAGTAGAAAAACCTTCCTCAGAAGCCGAAATTGAAGAAAAGACCGTTGATCTTGCAGACAGTCAATCAGAAGAGCAAATAGAAGTACAAACAAAAGATGCTACAGATTTACCTGTCAACAAAGCCGGATATCCAGAACAGATCATTAAGCGTATTGCTTATACTGTTTCTTTTAACAGTACAACGAAATGTCCTAATTGGGTTGCATGGAAACTGACGAAAGAGCATACAGACGGTCCGTATTCCAGAAAGGGAGTTCCTTATTATGAGGAGGACGGAAATGCGTCAGGTATAGGAGTCATTACGAATGATAATTTTAAATTTACCTATTTCCTCGATACAGATATAAAAGGTCCGAAACAGGAATTTCGTGATTGGAATGACAAAAGCTACAACGTTAATCATGGTCATATAATGCCAGCTGCGGACAACAGATGGAGCAAAGCTGCCATGAATCAGTCTTTCTATCTGTCCAACATGTGCCCACAGGATATAGATCTGAATAACGGAGGTTGGGAAAAACTAGAAACAAAATGTCGAAAATGGGCGAATAAATATGGCGAGATATATATCATAGCCGGACCAATCTTTAACTCTCAACAATACCGTACGATGGGAGAAGGCAAGGTCGGGATTCCCGATGGCTTCTTCAAGGTCGTTCTATGTATGAAGAAAGTACCTAAGGCTATCGGTTTTGTCTACCCAAACGTTGGGACAAGTGATACACCAGATAAATTTGCAAAAACCGTTGATGAAGTAGAAGCGATATCCGGATTGGATTTCTTCTCTTTCTTACCTGATGAAGTGGAAAATTCCGTCGAATCATCTTCTAATTATAGGGATTGGTAATCTTCAGGTGATTAAAGACCTTGCACGAGAATACACATGTAGATACGCAACCGTGGTCAGACCGGAAATACCGAAATAACCGTCCTCCGTTCCGACATCATGGCTCTGCTTGTCCTCATTCAAATAAGTTTATATACACTTATTCTGAAATTGGTATTACAAACCGACGATCCTCTTCAAACGACCATTGAACTTGCCATGTTTTTCCATTATGCTGATCCAAAAGGATGAAATTATACATATTCTGGGTAGGAATCAATGTAAATCGGCCATTGTTGCCATTCCCATTTGGGAGAAGACTTTTGTCATTTAAAATCACTTCTCCACGATATCCGTCTTCGTCTTTTACGGAATACTGTACCTGCCACATCTTTCCATTCCTGGTGTCGAGCTTGATGAAATTCCACATGTTTGTAGTAGGAAACAGTTTGAAGACAACATTTTCTTGAACCGCAGTCTTATAAACTATGTTTGGATCTTCTTTTTTGCAAGAGAACAAGCAAAAGCTTCCTATTAGTAATAATAACAGATACTTTTTCATATAATAACTCCAATCTATATTTCTGAAATTTATATCAATTGAACCATATTTTATTTTTAGGAACAGTCACCTTAGAACCATTCATATAGGTTATGATGACTTTTCTGATATCCATCTTCGTAGCATCGCCAGCTACAAAATACAAGGAGTGATCCCAGTTCCAGCTAGCAGTTTCCCATTCCGCCAAAGGTCCTGTTCCCCTGAAACTACCTGTCTTTCTCACATCGCCCACATCATTAGTAACGACCCAGAACACCTCTATGTACTTAATGGTATTCTTGTTTGTGTTCGTATACCTGAAATTAAAGGTGATAGTTCCATATTCATCATTCCATCCCCAATCTTCGAAGTATCCATTGGGGGCCTTAGCCTTAACTCTTTGCGATGCGCTATAGGCTGTATATGAATTAAAAGATTCAGGATCTTCAAGTGCCCCTAACTTAAAAGCCCGGAGACTGTCTCCATAAACTTCAAAATGGTATTTAAACTTTTCGTTGGATTTCAATGAGGCGGGAACATACATTTTATGCACTTTTACGTAAGATTCATCCAAGGCCATGTCCTCGTAAGTAATGTGATATAAAGTGTCATTTCTAAAGCCTGCACATAAGAGAGAGTCTTTGCTAAACACTGTTTTGTCACATAGTGAACATGATAACAATGTGTTTTCAACAGGCACCCACATCCAGTTATGAGCCTTACGATAATCGTCTTTCTGTTTAGTGAGTTTTGCAAAGCGGATAGAATCTTCCCGAGCTTTCTTGATAGAATCTTCTTTGGCTTTCTGTATGGAGTCGTTAATAAACTTCTCCCTTGCTTGATTTAACCTTGCAAATTTCTCTTCCAGCTTCTTGCTAACTTCTACAGATTTGACATTCAATTCATCATCCTTCATCTGAGGAATACTCTTACTCTTTTTGAGAATCTTGTGAAGGTCATCATTAACTGTCACGATACAGTTAGCCCGTTCTGTTTCCAGATACAGTTCGTGCGACTTTTTGTTGTAGCCGTATGATGAAACAACCTGAGAGACCTCCTGAAGATTGATATTTTCTTTCTTCTGGAAGAATCCCTTCTCGTCTTGGACATAATTAACCAATGCCACTCTTGCCAAAGAATTGGACGAATTATAGTTCTGTGCCTTTAAAGTTAACGCAACTATGAGACAAGCCAAAAAAGTCAAATATCTTTTCATATTCTTAAACTATTTATTTTCTATTTTCTTTCTATAACAGGTAACTGTACACCGACTTTGTATATATCCAGGTAGCGTCCTTCCTCTGGCCATTCCTTATTGTCAAGAATCACTTTTGGGCTTTCCTGGTTGGGGAAAACTATCAGACAAGGTATTAAAGAATGATTGTCTACATCAAGTTTTTTTCGAATAGACTTCATTCTGGCATAACCAGAAACCTGTCGGATATCGTCAGTCTCAATAGGTCGTTCAGCATATCGCTTATATTTGGCATCGATAATGTATGGGGGCCTTTCCTCTTCGGGAAGCAGCAGATAATCTGGCTCTTGCCCTCCAAAATGCGGATGGTAAACGACGTGGCCACCAAATCTGTTCCTTAACAAAGCAAATACATACATTTCAAAGAGTTTGCTCATATCAATCCAGTAGGGTGGCGTGGTGGTCATAGAAACTCCACGCATAACCTGATTGTATGACATCTTGCGTAATATAAGTTTAGCAAGGTTGATAGCTACCGGGTATTCCTTATAAAAAGGATTGACTTTCCCTCTACTAATCTTCCGTTCGTCATATTCACTGCTGACGTGCTGCCATCGTGGGCGTATGGATGCTATTATGGCCTTTAGCTGTTTGACAGTTTCTTCCTTGTATCCGTCAAGAATATGTGAGGCTACGGTTAAAGCCTTTTTCAAAAGCCTGTTCTCTGGGATATCGACACCATAACACTGAAATCTACAATAGTTGTCAGCATAGTTTCCCTTCAAGTTGTTACGTTTGATGTTTTGAGCCAGCAGTATTTTTCCTTTCAGCTTTGACCGTTGGTTTTCTTCTTCAAAATAATAAGCTTTTTTCAAACCTTTTGCCGTAATATGTGCCAAGAGCTGTATGTATTCTGATATAAGGAACAAGGATAAATTGTCATCTTGACGTGGAATCGTTATAGCAGGTTGGCTGAAGTCCACCCATAGTAGACCGTCAAGATGCTGGAAATTCTTAGGTTCACGTAAGGCATTTTCAAGCATGCTCAGATAGTCTATCTCTACTAGATCATTGATAGTGTTGAACTTTGGTGAGACACGCAAGGCCGACTTTTGTGTGTCAAGCCAGTCCACACCAATAAAATATGATGTGGACATATGCCATCCTGTTTCCCCTTTTTTCAAGGAGAAACATTCGGATGCTGTTGAATCGCCTGGCCTTTTAAGCTCTTTTCGATAAGAGTCCTTACTTAGTTCATTCTGAGGGTCAAGAGAGTCAACGTTTGCGTCCCATTGTTCTGTTGCTTCAATTATTCTATGTCGCATCCGTATAATTTATCAAGGCTTCCATCACGTTGTTGACTTCTGTAATATCCTTGAATACACCATCCTTAATGTACTCTTCTAGGATTGGTATAATCTCATATTGTATACGTAATTGTGTCTTATCATTGCCTTCTTCATCATACATCAGGAAGTAGCTGTGGCCTATCCACACATCCGACGGTTGAATATCATCGGCAAGGTATTCTGAGGACTGAAGGATAACATCAGCATTTTCGCAATACTCATCATAGTTGCTGATAAAGAGTTTACTTACCATGGCGAACAGTTCTTCATTGAATCCCTCCACGTTTATAACAGTAGGTTTGAACTTGACAAAGGCAAAACGCCGTCTCATGGCATAGTCAAGAGTATCGAGGCTCCTATCCGCTGTGTTCATCGTGCCAATTATATATAAATTGTCGGGGACTACAAACGGTTTCTTCGAATAAGGCAGCCTGGCTTTTATCTCAGAAGCTTTACCTGCTCGTTTGTCAGGTTCAATAAGTGTTATCAATTCTCCAAATATCTTTGATACATTACCACGGTTTATCTCGTCAATGACAAGAACATATGGTCGATTATTTTTCTTTGCTTCTGTAGGATTGCTCACACCGTATGAATTGAGTATGCCGAATACTTTGTCAAGTGTGATATTATTCAGACGATAGACGGTTCCTAAAGTCATGGATGTCTGTCCGTTCAGTTCGTAAATGTTCTCGTTGATACCTTTCAAAAGCCATTCTACTTTTCTGAGACGTTTGTAATGTTCATATTCGTCATGCCATTCGACATCGCCAACAATTACTCCGATAGCATCAATCGTTCTCGATGAGTAGCAAGAAAAGACGATATCACCGATATTCATCTTATCATAGAAAGCATCTAGAATAATCTTCCCCTCATAACGTGATTCTTGAACCTGTGAAAGGTCTTCTCCTAAGCTGTCCCATCCAATCCTTATATGTCCGTTCTTCATGCAATCAGTTCGGACGGGATTATCTCCAGTTCCTGCAAGTGAAACCTTCCAAACGGTAGCATCACCTCTTATATTTAGTTTGTTTTCCTCGACAATGGGTTTCATGGCCTCTTCGCATATCTGCTTGAAGATTCCGTCCTCTGTCTTATATATCACATTCCCGTCATCATCTGTCTGAGGTCGTATTCCTTCCACAAATTCTTCATAATCCATGGACTGATGGAAAGTAACATATTCTACCTGATGATTTTCTTTCAACTGTTGGAATTTAGTTGAAAGGACGGCGTTAGGTATACTGCCTAATTCAGGGAAGCAAAGCCTCGTAATAATACGTGGCAACTCATAGGTTTTGCCGACACCAGGTGCTCCTTCGATTATGATATTCTTTTTGAAGCGAAGCAGTTCTGCTATTTCCTGATAATAGCTTTCATCGGTGCCATCGTCATCTCCCATTCCTTCCAAGCTATACGCATTGGCAGAAAACTCAGGGAAGGTTTGCTCGGCAATTTCCTTTTTCTCCATTTTATCTTTCACTTTTTCTAACAATTCAATATAATCAGCGTACTTCATTTTCTGGAAGTTCTTGGTACTTACTCCATATTCTTCCAGATACCTACGGTTGTTACCGTCTAATGAGAGATAACTATAAGGATTGACATAAAAAAGGCCCATCGTCAACTTGGGTATGGCAACACTCTTTTGTTTAAGTACAGCATTGAAGTATTCTTCCATGTTTTCATCACCTTGTAATGCTTTCTCAAAGAGATTCCAAAGTCGCTCAATATCCTTTCCATCCTCACTTCTGTCTTTGCTGAAACAACAGAAGGATGCGTTTATCGGGTTTTGGGTGGGAATACCTTCAAATGAATCTGGAGCCTTCGCACTAATGTCGAACACCTCTTTCATCTTCTTGATCATATCCACTCTGTTTTTCATCACACGATTGATGATACTGAACACGGTAAACGGATCTATCTCATCGAAATCTGAGCCATCTCCATCGTGCAAGAACTTAATTTCCTTGTCACGATCGAAACTCTCATAAATGACAGATGCCAGTTTACTTGGGTTGTCTTTGAAATCCAAAAGTTTCTGTGCCAATTCCTTATAAAATGGAATCCATTCAAATATTTCTTTCATTTTCTTGAAATTGATAAGGTGTCGTTCAAAAATAGTATATACAATATCTTGTGCTATGAGCAAGTCGTTTGAGGGGTATTTACCAATATCTTTGGAAAGGAGTTTATGTATTGCTTCATCTTTTTTGATGATGGCTACTAATGGAGCCATGATTTCCATATAATGCAAGTATTTCTCCCCAACCTTTGTACATTTCTTTATGCCAAGGTATTCACATATTGCGACATAATATGAGTCCTTATAAGGCATATAGGTGTTGGGGTAGTGACAAGAGAGGAACACAGATAGACTACGTTCACTGGAATCATGGCTAAGGAATGACTGTACTCTTTCTTTCAATTCTATCGACTCGTCAAACAAGCGTTCTAACTGATTTCTTAGTTCTTGCGGTTTCTGGGATGCCATCTTCCTGAAATAGTCCTTCTGTCGCCAATCCATCAAGTTATTATGGGGATGATCAACAATAGCCTTGATTAATTCCACACCGCTTTTCCCTGTGCAATTGTTCACCATCTGCCACTTAAATAGTTCATCATCCTCTATCAAATCAATGGTTTTCCTCCTATTCTTATAACAAGTCAGAAGTTCTTGATAGAGATATGACTCCAAGGCCTCGCACAGTTCCGGCTTAACTGTCCATACAAACCCCTGCTTGGAATCTTTGCCATTCATAGGAATGCACCAATAGACATTTTCATCCGTGCTTTCACCCTTGTCGGTCAATCCTTTCACTTCAAATCGATTCAGGTACTTTTGAACAGTTTGTCCCATTCTCCAAATAGGATTGCTATAGTTGTTCATTTTGCCTCCATATTTCTTAGCCAACTGGTTACAGATGCCTTGATGTCCTGGCTCACGATAAAAGCACAACAAAACGTCTATCTGTCTTTGGCTGATGATTCCATCGGTCAACATCTGTAACCATTCATTGGCCAGAATATTGGTTTCTGCGGATCTTAATCCATCTGCACTTATATATTCTTGTATAACAGTCATGCCGATATTATTGTTACTGCCTTGTGATAGATATAGCTTATAACGATTTTATATCATATTATTATTACTATTCAAGTTCATAGATGGCATAAATCCAAGGAATCTCAGGGCCGTTATCCTCGTTCTGATACGTTAGGTCGTTCCCCTCAGCATCCTTATACGCATCCCATGCATAGTTAGTCACTTTGCGTTCCATGATTTCACTGCCATGAATGAAAGTGATTTCCTTAACTGGCATCAGCTCGAAAGAGTCTTCTTTGCAGATCGCTCCGATGGTATAGGGGTCGTTGATGTCTACACAGAACTCTGTGCCATCTTCCTGGAGAATCTTCCAAGCTCTGTCACCAACATGTACTGTCAGATGCTCTCCATCTAAAACAGGGAAATTCTGTTCAACCTTATGGGCTGGAGGCAGTCCGTTCTCATCGAAAGAATAATCAAAGAGTCCTAATTTCCCCTTTATATCCGTGATAGGCTCATCAAACATGTGTGCATTGCTCAACTGCCAGTGTGTACATTCTTGGGCGGCCCAAGGTGAATCATTATCGTTGTCTGTGTCAAATCCAACCACATCAACATAGCCAATAATGGCTGACAGCGGCAAGTCCTCATATTCTGGCATGATGCCGAATAGACGAAGGTTTGTCATAATTGAAATAGTCTCTGGATCAAGGTTCTTTTCATCAAAGTCCTTTGGTACCTTTTTTGAACTGGCATGAATTAGAATACGCCCTGGCACGCCTTTAGGTTGCCAAGTTCTGTTTTCAATGTCTTTGACTCCAATGCATATAGCATAAGCCCATGGCTGCTGAACAGATAAGGTCTTCATGTCAATCTTTTTTTTTTCGTTGTCGATTCCAACTGGAGTTTCTGCCACCATCGGCATAGACTCTGACTGCATGGGAACTTCAGTTGCCGTATGAAACAGTTCACGGCTGCGGATTCCAAAGGCTACGACATAAAGGTACATAGTCGCAAGCACGTTTATAGCTGCATCGCATTCCTGTTCTGTAGCCGTAGGTGCTTTATGTGCATTGTCGTTTCGCCAGTCGCGAACCATGCCCAGATACTCGCTGAACTTCTTATCTGCATCGTCTTCAGAATACTTAAGCCGTTTAAGGCATGGAGTCTGGAAAATGCAGTCTGCCAGCGTAGCTTTCATTCCTTCCTGTCCAGGTTTCGTACTGACAATCTCAGTATGGTTTTTCAGATAATACACCTTTTTCAGGAATACCTCGAATCGGCTGACAAGTGTATTGAAATGCTGCTTCTTGTCCACTAAGGAAACTTTTGTAGGACTGCAATACAAACGGTTGAACGCATTCTGTATGACATCGTTTGCCCCGTCAATATCATCGGTCGTCTTAGCTGCGATCAGAGCAACCAGGTCATCAGCAATCTGTTCCTTGGCCTTTGGCAACATCCTAAACACAGAGAATTCGCGTTCGATAGTTGGGAGGATTTTCGTCTTAAACCTCTCAGGATTATAAACCGCTTCATCCTGAGCACGGAAGTTGGCATACATCATGCTACCCATTTGTGACATGATGCTGTTATAGAGGTCGTGGTTCTGGAACAACCGACGGAAGGCCTCCATCTGGTCACCATAGCACTCCTGAGCAGCCTCGGCAAAAATCTCCGGGAAGATACTCTCAGCAAACTGCTTCGGGTCATTGTTCTTTGCCTGCTTGGTCAGTTTCCTACGTACCTTAGGCTGGTTTAGCTTGTCATAGATGCTCTCAACCAACACACGATCTTCTTTTGTGAAGTTACCTCGGAACATCACGTTCACCTTGTCAATGATGTTAGAGAGCAAATCGCGTTTGTCGTCGGGACCACCACCGGCACCTGGTTTAGGTGTAGTTAATCCTCCCGCATTCTTGTCGAGCTGGATGCTTTGTGTTTCTCCAGCCTCAATACGTGAGTTAACCAGCATCAGTTGCTTATTCAGGTCGATACGCTCATGATGCTTGGTCTTGATGAGTTTCAAGAGCAAGTCGCAGAAAACGTATGTTCGATAGAGGTCACGGTTATAGGTTCGCTCCACCTGTGCCAGATAATTGTAGAAACGTACAAACTGCTTGATTTGTCCACGAACAGTGTAGAACGTCTCTTCGTCCAACTGGTTAATACGGTCAGTGACGCCCTTGAATGCGTTTGACAGCTTACCCAATCGTGTCGGATCATCCTTTTTCACCGTCTTCACAATGTCTTCCACCCGTTGCTCATCCTGGTCATTCCATAGATTCAGTTCACGGATATTATCACGTAAAGTAAAGACCGAATTCAAGTCCATAGGCTTGATGAGTTCGGTTCCTGTGTAGAACGGCTCAAAACTCTTCTTAATATCTTCAGGATCGTTTACGAAATCGAGTACGTAGGTGTCCACCTTGTCGGGATGGGCACGGTTCAGACGGCTCAATGTCTGAACAGCCTTTACATCACGAAGCTTCTTATCAACGAACATCGTATGTAACAAAGGTTCGTCGAATCCAGTCTGATATTTATCAGCCACGACCAGCACGTTATAAAGGTCGGAAGCGAAGAATAGCGGTAGTCCAGCCTCACTAATCTTATAGTCAGGCGTTGAGTTCATGGCTGTTTCGGTGTATTCATGATCTTGATAGAGTACTTTACCCGAGAAGGCCACCAAAGGATGAACATCATGATAGCCTTGCAATTCACAATAGGCTTTGATAGCCATAAAGTAGCGCACGGCATGGGCACGGCTGGCAGTCACCACCATGGCCTTTGCCTTACCTTGCATGGCAGGAAGCGTCACCTCTCGGAACTTCTCTACGATAATTGCGCACTTCTTGTCGATGACATGCTGGTGATTGTCATGGAAAGCCTTTACTGCCCGTGTAGCAGGTGTCTCTTCATATTCCGGGTCTTCGGAGATACGCTTGGTTATCTCGTAACTGACGCTGTACGGCGTATAACTCAACAACACATCTTTGATAAAGCCTTCCTCGATGGCCTGTAGCATAGAATAAGTATGGAATGCCTCATAACGGCACTTCGTCGGATCGATGTCCTGGTGGGTACAGATGCCGAAGGTACGTAGTGTCTTGGGTTTGGGCGTTGCGGTAAAGGCATAGAACGACAGGTTACCGTGCTGTCCCTGAGCCAGCAGCGTGTCCATGATCTCATCGCGCTGCTTCTCCAGTTCCTCTTCAGCGATGTCCTGCATAGCAGCCATCTCTCGCAAAGCCTCGTCGGTGTCGGCCAGTGCTGCCTTCATCTTCTCTGCGGCCTTACCTGTCTGTGACGAGTGGGCTTCATCCACTATGAGGGCATAACGCTTGCCCGTATTCTTGTTTACCTCCTTATAGATGAGCGGGAAACGGTGGAGCGTACAAATGATGATACGTGAACTATCGTTGTTGATCAGTTCCTTCAACTTTGTAGAAGGGTCAGAGTCCTTCACTGTATCTACCGTTCCGTCCACATGGTCGAAGCCAAGAATGGTATTCTGTAGCTGGGAGTTCAGCACACGGCGGTCAGTAATGACGAATACACAGTTGAACATTGGTTTCAACTCTTCATTTTGCAATGCTCCCAAGCGATATGCAACCCAAGCGATGGAGTTCGACTTGCCCGATCCTGCCGAATGTTGTATGAGGTAGTTCTTGCCGGAACCATGTTCCGCAGTGTCAGCTAATAGCTTTTCCACCACGTCAAGTTGATGGTATCTTGGGAAAATGATTTTTACACTCTTCTTCTTTTCCTGTTTTATCGTACCATCCTTTGTCTTGTAAATGCTAATGCGCTCCTCTTCTTGACGGGAGATGTAGCGCTGCAAGATACAGAGTAACATACGGCGGTTGAGCACACGCTCCCACAGGTAGCAAGTCGTGTACTTTCCTTCCGGAGCTTCCGGGTTGCCTTTACCACCAACGTTACCTGCTCCGTTGCTGCCCTGATTGAAGGGCATGAAGAACGTCTTCTCACCCCGTAGTTCGGTGGCCATGATGGCCTCATATAGATCCACACCAAAATAAGCCAGTATGCGGTGGTTGAACTGGAACAATTCTTCCCTTTGGTTGCGGTCGTTCATCCACTGATGGCGGGAGTTCTCCACGTTCTGTCCAGTCAGTTGGTTCTTCAGTTCCAGAGCAACCACGGGAATACCATTCACTGACAGTACCATGTCGATGGTGTTATGGTTTTGAGTGGAATAAGCGAACTGTCGGGTACACTCCATGATGTTCTGCTGGTAGTGCAGGTTCAGCTCCTCATTCAGTGGACTAGCTGGTTCGAAATATACCAACTTGAACTTAAAGCCCAGGTCGTCAATGCCATTGCGTAGTACCCATATCAGTCCACGCTCATGAATCTTGTCCTGTAACACGTTGAAAAGACGGTCTTCTGTTTGGGCACCATATTTCTTTTCGTACAGTTCCCATTTCTTCGTCTGTGTCAAGCGAAGAAACTTTATCAGCGTTTTCAGGTCGATGGCTCTTTCCTTATCGTAAGTAGCCTGGGAGCCTTTCACATAACCGCCCTCCGTGATCAGCCAATGTTCGATGTAGGCTTCAAAATCCCTTTCTTTCAAGTCGTTATTGTCCATATCTTAAATCGTTGTCAAGAGTTTATACATTTCATTTCTTGTTTCAAGATTCTTGGAATCTTCAGTCAAGAGGAATTGCACATTATTAGTATTACAAAGAACCATAGTATCGATACCTGCATCTTGTAGGTTGTTCTTTATAGCCAACTTACTTTCACTATTGTATGTAACAAACGTAATATTTTTATGCATTCGTGTTCTGTAGCCACCAACAACAGATGTTTGCCTAAGAACTTCATCATAATAAGCACCATCAATATCTCCCATCGACATTCCAAAGAATATAATGTCCGAAGCATCCATCAGAGCTGGCAATATATTATGAGACTCGTATGAATCATCATGGGACTTTTGGTAGCATCTGTACTCCTTCTTTATATCGCTTCGATTATTGAAACCAAATATAATGTTATCTTTTTCAAGAGTGCCATGAACCGCATGATAGCTAAACTTATATTTAGGGTCAATCTGCGAAACAACCTTACCAAGGTCGCTATAGTTAAATGAAAAAATCGATGGAATAAAATCCTGCGTGGAGGGATTTTTTTTGGCAGACTCAATACATATCTCCAGAATTTTATACGCAAAACTGTTAGAGTCAGCAGGTTTGGACGTGCCTTCAGCTATAAACTTTTTCAATTTTGTTCTAAGTTCTTTGTAATCCTGGTTGTCATGGAGTAATTGTTGTTCTGTTCTTTCTTCTTTTGACTTCAAGACACAATAGTCTGACAACATTTTCTCTAAATCATACCAAGTATCTTTTTCCCCAGCATGGTTAATTATATACTGAATTAAGGAATCGTCCTTATCGGTAACAGACCTTGACCCATATTGAGTCAAGAAAAATTGCTTGTAGCTGGTGTTCCAGCCCAAGTCCAAGTCAAACCCATTTCCTAAGACGATAACTTTTTTCATATAATATCTATTTTACCTGTTACAGCTTCGTAGATTACACTCTTTTTGTAATCCTTCAGTTTCTCAATCTTCTGCTGTTTTATTTCAATCAAGCGGTCAATATCAGCACATTTCTCGTTAAGGTACGAGGCGATGGTCTTTTGTTCAGATAACGGGGGAAGCAAAATATAAGTGCTACCTATCTCAAATGCTGAAATATGGACAACCTTTAACTTCGCCTTACCTCTACTTTTCTGAGTTTGAGCATAATTACTGTTCAAAGCATAATTCAAGAAAGATGGGTCTTGGTGGTGACGAATAACAATAATGTCGCCTCCTGCCAAACATTCTTGGTCACCAAGATACACTATGCTTTTACCAATTTCTTCAACCAATTCGCCAGTTCCTGCACAAAGAATATCACCATAATGAAAATATTGTGGTGATTTCTGAATGTCTAAATTGGTAGCAGAGAAACATGTTTTAAAGGCCTGAGTATATTTAGAGTATATTTCACCGTAACGTACACACGGTATATCGCCATCAATAAATACCTCCTCCTTAGTTATACCGTTTCCTTTGAATATCTTGTCTGCAATATATTTTGTCTTTATTACTTCCCATCCTTCAGGAATCTCTCCAATCCAGTTTATGCCGGAAGGGACGAGTTTGGCGTTTGGGTCAAGACCTGTTGTGACAGCTTCAGTTATGACGCTCTGCTTATAGGCTTTCAGTTTCTCAATCATCTGTTCTTGCAACGCAATAAGAGAATCTATCTCACCACACTTCTCGTCAAGGTAATCTGCGATTCGTTGCTGTTCGCTAACAGGTGGGAAAATCGTATTGAACGTATAGAATTGCTCAGGGTACAAACGTAAACGACTGTCAATAATACCTCTTGACATAGTTTTGAATGCTGTTTGATAACCATCCGTACGCAACAGGTAGTGAAGATATTTGTGACAACAATCTTTCCTAAACTGATAGACACAGTAGGCAGGGCTAACAATTCCTTCATAATCAGAAACTGCATAGCTACCATTCCAGGCAAGCATAATATTCATTACAAAGTCGCCCTTTTCTACGACTTTGTAATCATCATACGACTCGGCTACATGAGAATCGGCAATGTCGGTTTCAGCTTTCGGTTTAATTCCATAATACTGTGAAACACTTAAAAGTGTTTTACCTTTAGCGTCACGATTATTCCTTTCAACAAAAATTTCCTTTAGCCGCTTAATATCCCACGTATCAGGAATTTTGCCTATCCATTCTATTCCGCTATCTTTATATTGTCTCATAGGCTATCAATGCAAAATCTTATTCATTATCTCGGCCTCCTGCTGTTCGAGATCTTTCAGTTCCTCGAAGATATCAGCAGAGGGTTTTAGTGGCGTATATTTGTAAAACTCGCGAGTAAAAGGAATCTCGTAACCTATTAGTGTTTTCTTCTCGTCCACGACGAAGTCAGGCGAATAAGGGGCTACGTTCTTCTGCAAATACTCATCGCGGTTAGTCAGCCATGGGATAATCTCAGAATCCTTCTTTGGTACCTTAAAGAATATCTTGCTGTATTTGAAGTAGTCGTTCTCTCGCACTTTGCTCTCCACACGAATCTCCGTGCCGTCAGCAGCGGTCTGCGTTATTACACCATCAGTAAATTCGTGATAGGACTGCATGATGAGTTGACGAGCCGCTTCTGTTATCTCTACGCGCTTATTACCCAGTGGCTTGCGACGCTTCTCATAACACTGGCTGGCATCGATGAGTTGCACCTTCCCTTGACGTTCGGCCGATTTGTTACGGGTAATTACCCAGACATAGGTCGCAATACCCGTGTTGTAGAAGAGGTCGTTGGGCAGTTGCACGATAGCTTCCAACCAGTCGTTCTCCAAAAGATAACCACGAATGTTACTTTCGCCGCCACCGGGATTGCCCTTAAACAATGGACTGCCATTCTGAATGATAGCCATGCGCCCCGTATCTTTAAGTTTTGCCACACCATTAAGCAGGAACAATTGCTGTCCGTCGCCAATGGCAGGGAGACCAGGCTCGAAGCGTCCCGCTGCACCTTTCTTGTGTTCTGCCTCGACAGCTGCTTTGCTTGTCTTCCATTCGATACCGAAAGGCGGGTTAGAAATAATATAGTCAAACTTATAACCGTCGAATTTATCATCGCCAAGAGTGTCGCCCTGTCGCATATTGTCAGCGTTGCCGCCCTTGATGAGTGTGTCTGCCTTAGCAATGGCAAACGTCTGTTCATTTAGTTCCTGTCCGTAGGTGGTGATGTCGGCATCAGGATCTATCTCCAAAAGACGGTCACTCATACAACCCAGCATCTGACTTGTGCCCATAGCCATATCGTAGATGGTGGCGGTGATTCCGTCCTCTTCCAGACGATCTTCATCTTCACCCACCAACAACTCTGTCATCAGATTGATGATGTCACGAGCGGTGAAGTGAGCTCCGGCATGTTCGTCGTAACTCTCAGAGAACTTTCGAACCAGTTCCTCAAAGATGTAGCCCATATCCACCGAGCTCACCTTGTCGGCACCTAAGTAAGCCTTCTCTGTACAAAACTCCTTAATGACAAGATAGAGCAGACCATTCTCAGCCATTGTCTCTATCTCCTGCTGGAACTTCATGCGGTGAATCACGTCGATGACATTCTCAGAGAAATGGTTCAGGTATGACTCGAAATTCTCACGGATGTTCTCTGGATCACTGAGCAGTGTCTCAAATGTGAAGGGAGAGAGGTTGTAGAACTTCTGACCAGCAGCCTTCTCCAGGAAACCCTGTTTTACGGTAATGCCGTCCTCGTCAAGTTGCTTATTCATGTCAAGCACTTTCTGCTTGGTAGGTGCCAACGTGTCCTCAAAGCGTTTTACAACACACATCGGCAATATCACGTTGCCGTATTCGTGTGGCTTATAAACACCCACCAACTTGTCGGCAATGGCCCAAATCAGGTTGGCTTTTTCCTGTACGTTTACAGCTGTCTGCTGTTGTATATTATCTATGTTCATATCGGTTTTTAGTTATTACTATTTGCATATAAATATGCAAAGATAGGTATTTTTCGGCAAATAAACGAATTTTAGAGCTGAAATTCACTCATTTTGAACAAGTTCGTGTATTGATACATACTGGATTTGCATTTGGGGGAATGCAAACTGGAAAGATACGGTTCAGGCATCATCTTTCTGTGAAACACCTTTGATGTAATAATCTCGTTCTTGTTCATACGGTAATCTACGATAGACTGAAATAGTACTTCAAAGTTATTCAAAATGATTTGAACTGCAAAACATTTTGCACAAAAAGAGGTGATAAAAGACTTGCTGTAAACAAAGTATGTTTACAGGTAAATGATAGCAATTTACATTGCCATCATCACCTGTAATACAATGTCAGAGTTGGGAATCTTTATTGTCCCGATCAGTTTCTGTGCCTTTGACGATTCCTGATAGCCATCAAACAGGCTGATAATAGGAGCATCCAAAGCCTTAGCGATTTTCGCAAGCGTATCTAGAGAACATGAACTGCGCTCTTTTACAATTGCATTGACATACTGGCGAGTTACCCCCAGCTTATTTGCCAGTTCCTGCTCGCTCATCTTTCTCTCTTTGAGTATTTCTTTTAGTCGTAACATAAGCACAATGTTTAAGTTCCGATGCAAAGATACACTCTTGGGGTGCAGTGATTCTGCACTCCAAAACATAGAAAAGAGAAATTTCGTTTGGATTATTAATATACCTATTGGAGAAGTGCAACCTATCGGCTATTGGCAGAGTAGTTCAAGCGGAAGGAAACAGCGTCGGCTGTAGGGAAGTCCTTTGGAACAGCCTGTGTAACATTTCCGGTAGCACACCATTCGGAGCCTCTCAGGAGAAGTGTCTGGAAACCTGCGCATTGCATGGCAGGATTATCATCCAGGCTTTCTCCACAATGGCCAAGCATGATATGGAAGACTTTTCCCTTGCCATACTCTACAGTGAAGATAAGCGGTTCTTCACGACCTGAGCCTTTCTGATCGGGAGAAGAATAGGCTGTATAGAGAACATCTTTTATGCCTCCAGGTCCTCGCATCCTGTCGTAAAGCTCATCTGAAGCGTGTTTCCATCGGGTAGGAAGGCCATCTGTTATAGGGTGCGATGCTGATCTGCAATTCAGTACATATTCATGTCTGAAGCCATGGGAGCCACCAATGCCAGGAGAATCGTCAGACTGTAAAGCCCCGTCTTTCCAGTAGAAATAAGGACCTGAAGCTTCATTCCTTCCACCCCAACCGCCAAGAGCAATCATCTCATTGTAAGCCTGCCAGTCTGTGAAAGCATTGTCTGCAGCATGGTATACTACCACGCCGCCACCAGAATGAACATAGTCCATAAAAGCAGAGTTCATGGCATCTGACCAGCTGTCACCATTGTAATCCAGAACCACCAGCTTGTACTTGCTAAAATCCACGGAGAAATTTGACATGTCTTCTCCATGTTTGGGAGACACCGCCACGTCAAGGCTGAAAAGCCCGGAGTTCTCCAATGTCATTTTAATAGCTTGATGACTCACAGGCCAGTTGTGGTTGTTCTGCCCTGTGATGATGATTCCATGAATTGTCTCTTGCGCATTAACACACAAAAGGGAAAGAAATAGTGCAGCGCAGGTCAGGAATATATGCTTAATTGTATTCATATATCTAATAATATTGGTTTACAAATCGCAGTTAGCCAGCTGTTTCTTTTTGATAAATCTCAGAGAGTTTTTTGACTTTCGCCATAATCCTTTCCCGTAAGGAAGTTGGAGAAAGCACTTCTACATCCGGGCCAAAGGAAAGAAGCAGAGTCTCCAGTTCCCAGTTTGGACGTACTTCTATGGAAATGATTCCTTCTTCTTCGTCAAGTGTCAACTGACTTCTATGAAGAGGTTTGGATCTTACATAAGGGAAACGACTCGGACTGAACTTCAATTTCACTGTCTCAACCTTACTGTCCTCATCCTCGGGTATGGTCACGCCAACAATGTCATTGAAATAATGCTCGAAATCAAAAATATCGTTGCGTTTGTACTTAATGGATGCAAGGGAAATACTCTCTATTCTGTCAAGAGCCACATTGGTAATAATCTGCCTCTTGTCGTTAAGACCCAACAAGAACCACCTGTTGTTGAATTGTTTCAGGTAGTAAGGATGTATGTCCCACGAATGAACTTTTTCCTTGTAGTCCTTATACTCAATATGTACAACCTGCCTGTTAATGATTGCGTTGAAGATAGGAGTAAGGTATTTCAAGCCTACGAGTTGGTCATTTTGTTCAAACCCAATCACCGATTTGTCCTCTCCACGTACTGAGAATCGATAACGAAGCTGCATTAAGAGTTCGTCCATCCAACCGAAGCCAGCAATACCTTTAAACCTGTCAAGCATGGCTATTGTCTGTTCAAGCTGGATAATCTCTTTCTCGGACAAGGGTTTCTCATCGATGGAAAAGTCTGTGTCCTCGTACCTATAATAGGTGCGTTTGCCTACACGTATTCTTTTAATTCTGACATTATAGCCTTCAGGATCCTCCATGAAGCTTATGTCATCAAACAGCTGCCTTCTGGAGATTCCCTTACTACCATCATATTCATAAAGAGCTTTGTTGCAGGCTTCTATCAAGTCCCCAACAAAATACTGTTTGTAAACATCGCTGAAGCATCTGTCCAAAACATGATATCTTATGATTGCATGTTTATTAGTAGGCATGGCTCTATTTGATATTTGAATGAAATCGAAGACAAAGATACACATAATTTTTGAATGTTGTACAAAAACGCGAGAAAAACAGCATGGGAGAGATGTACTATTTTATGACATACATTCATCTCTTTAACTTCTGCTCGTCATCAATATCATCATAGTTACCCTTGGAGCCAACTTCCCACTCACGGTTGCCATCCGAAGAACCACCTCTTTGGTTAACCAGTCTACCAACATTTCTTCCAGCTCCATGGTCATTCATTCTTGGCATTGAATTGGTTCGGGGAACACTGTTCTCCCTAACCTTGGCGAACAACCGTTTGGTATCAAAGCCATATTCTTCCATATTGATGACATTCCTGTTGGCAAAGTCGATGCAGAAGGTATGTCCGTCAGCAATAGCCAACATATAACCATCTTCATGAATCTTCTCCATCAGTTTTTCGTCAGGTGTCTCCGAGAACAACTCCCGAAGTTGACTGATGGTTTTCTGCACTTTAGCATCATCTTTCTGCTCTATGACTATCTTTTCAGGATGGGCGTATTTCCCCATTTTACAGATAACCTGTCTTTCTTGCTCAGTAGAAGGTGTAAATGATTGGAGCCAGGAACGCCGGTCATTTGAACGTAGAACAGCCAACACATGCTCGGAAAGCGTATAAGAGCTGCCTTTGAACAATACACATCCGTTTAAGATCCTGGAATGGAATTGTCTCCTGAGAAGTTTGTTTAGCTCCATAGTGGTCAGCTCATTGTTATCTTCAAGCATGTCGTCTATAAAGGCATCGATCTTGTTAAAACGTTCTTCCTGTGACATGAACTGAAGCAGTTCCTTTAATTTACACACATCACTACCTTTGAATACCGTCTTCGTCTTGTGGTCAACAATCAGGTAGCCTGTTGGCTTGTCTTTTGGACCAATAAACAATAAGCTCACCCCAAACTTATCCTTCATGACATCTTGTAGCTCTTTCCGGCCAGAGGACATGTCACGGTACTTTCTTAATATTGCCCTTAACTGAGCCGTTCTTCTCTTGTCAAGTTCTTCTGTTGATAATCTGGCTTCAACAACGCTTTGGGGTATTCTTTCCTGAACAACCCCACCACGTTTCAGGACCACCTCGTTATTTGCCTTGTAACAGTCATATCCCAGGGTTTCCATGATAGCCATGAATTGAGGAACGGTAGAGAATCTGTAGTTCAGAGCTTCCGTTACAGATGTACTCAGTCGTGCCGACTCGTCAACACCCATGATACGGTTGATGGCTTCTTGTGAGCGAAGTCTTTCATGATGATGATTGATTTTCTTTCCATGAGGATCAACCCGGCTCGTTATGATGTGGATGTGATTGTTGTCCGTGTCATGGTGCGAGTAGATAAGCATAGGCTGCCCAGTCTCGCCATATCCCATTTCTTTCATGTACTGATGGGCGATAGCCACCAGTTCCTCTTTTGTATATTCATGGCCTTTACATGAGATGGCCACATGGAACTGGGGCTTCTTGATTCTCTTGTTAGACGAAGTGTAGTCTGTCAGGAACTTTGTCAATTCCTCACAAGTATAGATGCCAATGTTTCCTATATATCCGAAATTCGTCATTTCCAACAGTTCGGCTTTTCCCTGGGAAACCTTACGCTCATTGTATTCGACTGCATAGAAACTTGCACTTGAAGGTAGAATTGTCGCTATCATATATTATTAATAATGTGTAAAGTTCAATATTTCAAAATTGCAAAATTATATTATAGCAATATTGCAAGTATCAAATAATATTCTTTTTAAAAATATACTTTTGATATTTTCATATTTTGAAAACATCAACATTGCAATATACTAATAATTCAAATAATGAAGAATGTAATTGTTGAAATAATAAAAAGAACAAATAATAAGAAGTTCAACAATTACGAATGAGAGTAGGGCTTAGAGCTTGATCAGCTTTTTAGCAATCTTCGTTTGTTCAGATTTTAGCTTCTCCAGGAACATCAATATGTGCTTTGCCTGTGGGATGATAACATCCTCATAGTATTTCTGGCTCAGCGAATTGCCGATAGCCAGTTCATTCGCACGTTTCATCGCCTGGTTGAAGTTGCCTCCAAGCCAACTCAACTCCTGCTGATACTTCTTATAAAGGTCTGTCATTTCATTTAGGGCCTCTATTCGTTTAACAGTACCAATGTCATTGAACTGTCTGACAGCATCACGTATCATGCCGCTCATCGTTTGATAACCTGACGCTTTCTGCTTAAACAGACTATCCTCCTCTGGAGAGAGTCTGATCCATAGTCTTTTGTTTCTTTCCATAATATAAAGTTTCATATTTCCGAGTTGCGAGGGAATAACCCAACTTGATAAAGTTGGCAAGTATACTTTTGAAGGAGAAACGGAGTTTTGTCCGCACAAAAGTACAACTTGCTACACATTTTTCCAGACACATTGTTTACCACAATGCAAAGTTAGGAAATCAGACTGAACTTCGTTCATCATTACCTTTATTTTTCTGTTAAATAATCCTTATATAAAATTTTGTAAATATCTAATTTTCAATATATTAAATTACCAAATATCTAAATATCATAGTTTTGAAAAGTTCGAAATTACAATAGTATAAAGAGTAAAATTTGAATCATTCATTAGTTCAATTCTTGAAAAAGACAAATATGATAATTAGAAAAATATATTTTTGAAAACTTGAATATTTCAAATAATTATTTTTTCAATAATAGATTATACAAAAAATACAAAGTGTACTATTGAAAAATTAAACGAGTGCTACTAATCTCACGACCTGTAGCACTCTGCCTGATACTAAGAATT
>AUXO016595429.1_pt1 | contig 49385 bp, 40 predicted proteins | sample 768731 | NCBI WGS metagenome assembly AUXO01 (sample SAMN02715735, study PRJNA202380) | gut metagenome | biome: sheep rumen | host: Ovis aries | place: New Zealand: Palmerston North | reverse complement strand
TTCTATTTCCCTCAATTCTGGCTTTTGAACCGTATAATCATGATCTCGCTCAGGAATATAGTCTATTCTTTTTCGCCTTTTCTCGGTTAATGGATTAGGTTGCGGAATTGCAGAAAGCAGTGCACAAGTATAAGGATGCATTGGCCTATCATATAGCGCGTCACTGTCAGCAATTTCTACCATTTTTCCATAATACATAACACCTATTCGGTCCGAAAAATACTTAACAACAGATAAATTATGGGCAATAAATAAAATTGTTAATCCCATTTCTGTTTTTAAATCATTTAATAGATTTATGACCTGAGCTTGAATTGAAACATCTAAAGCAGATACAGGTTCATCAGCGATCAAAAGCTTGGGATTAACGATTAATGCACGTGCTATTCCAATTCTTTGTCTTTGACCTCCAGAAAACTCATGAGGATAGCGAGTCGCATGCTCCTCCGTTAGTCCAACTTTGTGCAACATTGAAATAACACGATGATGAATCTCAGACTTATCTTTAATATTACGAAGGAGTAAACCTTCCCCTATTATTTCTTCAATTGTCATTCTTGGATTAAGAGATTCAATGGGATCTTGAAATACCATTGATATATTATTGCTTAAATACTGCCGTAGATCATTTGTCATTTTTCCTGATATATCTTTGTTATCAAAGTATATATTACCGCTGGTAGGATCATATAAACGAATAATTGTTCTGCCCGCAGTTGTTTTCCCACAGCCGGATTCTCCGACCAATCCAAATGTTTCGGCACGTTTTATGGCAAAAGAGATATCATCAACCGCCTTTACAGTTATCCTGTGCTTTCCGTAGCCTGAAGTAAATTGCTTACTGAGATGATCTACTCTTAGGAGGTATTCTTCCGAATCAGTCATGTTTTCCTGCCTCCTTCATTCGTTCTATACGTTCTGATAATCCTCTGGGAATTTGCACTGCGGGTGCAGAAGGATGTAAAAGCCAAGTCGATGCATAATGTGTTTCGCTTAGCTTGAACATGGGAGGTTCGCGTTTCCTATCAATTAATAATGCATAGCGGTTACGCGGAGCAAATGCATCTCCTGTAGGCAAATTAATCATATTAGGGGGAGTGCCAGGAATTGCTTCAAGGCGTTCTTTTGTTTCTAAATCTGGCATCGATGATAATAATGCCCATGTATATGGATGTGCAGGTTCAAAAAAAATTTCCTCTGATGTTCCGCTTTCGACGATTTTGCCTGCATACATAACGCATATTCTATCTGCCATTTGAGCTACAACACCTAAATCATGTGTAATAAAAAGAACAGATAAACCGCGTTGCTCTCGGATGTTGTTAATCAATTCGAGAATTTTAGCCTGAACTGTAACGTCTAAAGCGGTAGTAGGCTCATCACAAATTAAGATTTCAGGATCGCCAGCTAACGCAATTGCAATTACAATTCGCTGACGCATCCCCCCAGAAAACTGAAATGGATATTGATCAATACGTACTTCGGGATTGGGAATTCCAACATCAAAAAGTAACTGTAATGCTTTTTCCCTGGCTTCGTGCTTATTCATTCCTTTGCGTATAAGCACTTCCATAATTTGTTTTCCAACTTTCATAATTGGGTTAAGCGCAGATAAAGGATCCTGAAATACAAGTCCTATCCGTTTTCCACGTATCTGATGCATTTCTTCTTCCGAACATTTCAAAAGGTCTTTTCCACAATATGAAATAGTTCCAGCATTTACAATAGAATTTTTCGGAAGAATCCCCATGATTGCTTTAGTCGTAACAGATTTTCCAGAGCCGCTTTCCCCTACGATTGCAAGCGTTTCGCCACGTTGCAAATCAAAATCCACTCCGCGAACGGCTTCAACTAGACCACCATATGCCTTAAATGAAACGTGGAGGTCATGCACAGACAAAATAGCATTATCTGACATTTAGTAATCCTCTCCCCTCCGGCTTGGATCCATAGCGTCACGCAGACCGTTAGACAACATATTAAATGCAATCATAAGAATCGAAATAAGAAGCGCGGGAAATAGTGTTTGATTTGGATACTGTAAAAGCACTTTTTGACCATCAGAAAGCAAAATACCAATTGATGGCTCTGGGGGCTTAATTCCCAATCCAATATATGCAAGAAATGATTCTGAAAAAATGGCACCTGGTACAGCTATCATAGCCCGGGTAATTAGAGGCCCGATAGTATTGGGGAGAACATGCCTAAAGATTAACTTCCAGTCTGGAACTCCTAGCGTACGTGCAGCTAAAACATATTCTCTTCCCTTATATCGATAAAATTGAGCCCGGGTCAAGCGTGCTGTACCAATCCAGCCAGTTACAGTTAAAGCCAAAATAATAGAAAGCATTCCAGATCCCAGCCAAATCATAAATAGAATAGTTACAACTATATATGGCAATCCGTCCAGTGTTTCTGCAAGATGTGTAAGGAAGATATCAATCTTTCCTCCATAATATCCCGCAATTGAACCGTAAACAATTCCAATTAATAAATTGGTGATAACTGAAAAAAAGGCGATCAATAAAGAAATACGAGTCCCTTTGAACAATCGAGTCATTATATCTCGGCCCAAATAATCAGTACCAAACCAATGATATTCATCTTTGCTTACATGGCAATACTCATAATAGTCAACCTTTACGTCAACAACGTCTTGCTTAGCCGCTTTGTATTCACGAACAATTTCAAGTATACATCCTTCAGGAAAGCGCTTAGTATTGGATATAGAAGATTTTTTTATATTCGTAAGAACTCTCGTTCCATCTGCTATACCGATTTTCTCTAAAACAGGTATTTTAGGCGGAAGATTTTTTTGTTTTACATTTTGCTGAGTATATGAATACCCAGATATGCAAGGAACAAGTAGCGCTAAGATAATGATTACTACAATGGTCCACAAAGAAATCATAGATACTTTATTAGACCGTAATCTATTTAAAGCATCCTTATAAAATCCAATCGATTCAGATGTAATCTGTTCGGACAGTTGTTGATTAGATTCTACGAAAACGAATTCTTCCTTTGGAATATCGCGAATTTCTTCTGGGAGATTATTTCTGTCTAATAGTATCATTTTCCTCCCCCTATTCTTATCCGCGGGTCTATTATTCCATAAGATACGTCAACAACAAAAATTGTAAATAAACTAATAACAGAATAAAAAATCAAGAGAGCTACAGTTAAAAAATGGTCACCGGCAAGAATTGAATCTACTAATAATCCACCAGTTCCAGGTACTGCAAAGATTTTTTCTATAACAAGTGATCCCCCCATGATTCCCGTTATTAAAGGGATGATCGTGTTTGCAATGGGAACCAATGAATTGCGAAAGGCGTGATTCCAAGTTGCTTCCTGCTGAGTTAATCCTTTTGTTCGTGCAAGAACCATGTATTCACTAGACAGAGTTTCAATAAGTTCTCCTCTTAAATATCTTGCAATTGTAGCGATAGGATTAAGAGAGAGTGCGATAATAGGCAGAACCATAGAACTGAAGGCGCTCCATATGCTTGGTGCTTGAGCATTATAAAGTGTAGGAAACAGTGGGATTGCAAATGTGAAGCAATATTGCATTAGTGAAGCAAAGACAAAAGATGGGACGGATATAAAAATAACAATTAAAAAAGATATTAAATTATCTATCCAGGTATTTCTCTTCAATGCGGCAACCGTACCCGAAATAATCCCCAAAGGTATTGAAAGTAAAAGTGAAAAGAAGTTTAAAATAATAGTTGGCGAAAGGCGTTCTTCAATAATTGTAAAAACTGAAATTCCAGGACGGATTTTTACGGATGTTCCAAAATCGCCTTTTGTAATAATTCCCTCGATAAAATAATAGTATTGAACAATCATTGGCTCGTGTAAATGCATCCGATCTTCGAGCTTTCTTTGTACTTCAGGCGATACTTCTGGATTTTCAAAAATGCTCATTGGCATTAATCGAATTACCCAAAAAGACAATGTCATAACGAGAAATAAGGTAATTATCATCGCACCAATTCTACCAAGAATATACTTAACCATCGAAAAACCCTCGCCGAAAAATGTAAATACAGGTATACGCTTCTTAAAAGCGTATACCCGTTTATTTGAATGACTTTAATTTTAATGAGTATCTATTCTGCTATGTCAGCAAATGGCATTCCCCATCCAAATCCCGGGAGATACGTTTCTACTGGCAGAATCAAACGATCCGAAAACATCTCATGATATACTTCCTGAACCAGTGGAATGTGAATTACTTTTTCGAGATAGATTTCTTCCAATTTTTTTGTTTCATCCAGCATCCTATTATAATCAGATTTTACTTCTTCGGAATCACAAATGGCATATTGTGCTTCGAATTCATCATCAAAATAGTTATTTGGATGGCTTCCATAAGTACTTAGATAGTAGTAGAAACATGTATATGGATAAGTTCTGCTGGCACCACGAGTCCAATCATTGGGTGAAAGATCCCATTCATCATTGCCTTTTTTAAACTCTGTCGTAGAAATACCGGAATATGTTTTAGCCGTAAGTTGGATTTTCCCATCAAAAATTACAGGGAACTCTTGCATTAGATATTCAGCAGTAGCTTTCCAATTTGATTCGGAAGGATCAAACGCAATAATAAGATTTATTACCGTATCCTCCGAGATGCCGCATTCTTCGTATGCTTTCGCTAAATATTCTCGAGCAAGATCAGGATTATACCCTGCTGGTCCCCAAGAATTAACCATTTCAGTAACAGCTTTGCCCTGCTCAGATTCTCTATATGTAAGTCCTGATTCTGAGAACATCCCTGCCTGACCATTTACATATGTTCCACTGGCCTGCTGATATCCAAAGATATCTTCTGCAATAACTTCACGATTCATCGCATGGTACAAAGCTTTTCTATAGTTTAGGTTTTCACAAAGTGGATTGGATGGGTTCTTGCAGTTTACATCAATATGATAGACGGTCGCAGATGAATACTCTACAGTCCGCGGATCGTCAATATACATTTCAATTGTAGTTGTATCAGGAGCAAAGTAATCAAGACCACCCTTTTCCCACAACTCAACACGCGCATTCATTTCAGGGATAATCCGTACTTCAACCTTATCATAGTTAAAGAGTTCTGGCATCCAATAGTTTTCATTTCGCACATAAACCTGAACAGAATCCCTTACCCAACTTTCCAATTTATAGGGGCCGCAGCTCATCCATTCTTCAGCAGAAGAACCATAAGTTGTCAAAGTATGTTCTGCATTCATTCCTGCTTCATATAACGGTTCATAAACAGGTGTAACTGCACGCGTTGTAAAGTGTGAGCAAATATTCGTCTGAGATACTTCTCCTACGGTTTCAATTTCTATCGTGTAATCATCAATTTTCCTAATACCAACATCTTCCCAAGCAACCGGAGCTTCACTAGTTTGTTTGCTGTATTCTTTTGCATTAACAATGGTAATATCTTGATCAGAAATAAAATCGGCCATTTGATTGGTTAATACCGGATCAAGTCCCATCTTGAAAGAATAAATCATTGTATCTGCATTAATCGGCTCTCCATTAGCCCAGCAAGCTTCATGGCGAAGAGGAATACGCCAAGTTGTTTCATTTATTTTTTCAGGAAGCTCTGCAGCGATTTCTCCAATATAATGGAAATTCTTACCATCTTCATTTGGAATCGCACGATACAGAGTAGACTGACAATATGTGGCTGGAGTATTTACAGAAGATTGCACTGAATTTTGCCCGTTTAACGTCGGACAATCTTGAGTTAGGTAAGTGTAAAAAACCTTTTCTGCAGTTGCTACAGCGCACAAGCTAAAGATAAGTAATACAAATAATGCCAAAGCCATACTTTTTTTCATAAACATACACGCTTTCCTCCATTTATTTTTTATTCAATCCTTCCAATAAAAACAAAAAAGGATGAACTTACAAAGAATAAGAATGCAGTAAGCAAAAGCGGAAGGGAGTTCTTTTTACTTTTTCGATTGCGAAAAGCAATATATCTATCAGAATTATATTCATTATAGTTTTCTTTTCTTTGATAAATATGCTTAATTCCCTTGGTTCCCCATATAAATGAGTCAAACATATGAAGATTCGCAAGCAAACGCATAAGACCATGGATAAAAAAAACTGAGCCAATACAAAATAACAAATTAGAGATATTGATAAAAATACCACCCTGAAAATTCAGAAAGAGATAAAAGAAAAACCAAATTGAAATACCTAAAAATGAGTCTTGCCACATGTATTCTCCCTACCCCAGATACAACACATTTAACTAAGTGCAGTATAAGGGTACAAATTGTTTAAAAGAATCACAAGCAAAATCGAAAATGCATTTTTATAAGAATATTGATTGGATTTTACCAGAATTCTGAAATGAATGCAATAACCGCTTGCAATATATGCATTATTTATTATAAAACATATTATTTAGTTTCTTATGATATAGTTTTATTAATAAAGGATTCCTCTTTACCTTAATTCTAATCGGTCAAAAACTTCATCAACATGTTTAAGATGATAATCTAAGGAAAAACAAGCGTCTAATTCGTCAGAATCCAGCATTTTTCTAATTTCGGGATTCTCCAGCAATATATCCTTAAAAGGAATCTGCTTATTCCATGCTTGCATGGCACATTGTTGAACGATATCATAGGCTTGTTCACGTAGCATTCCTTTATTTATTAAAGTTAGCAAAACCTGTTGTGAATGGATTAACCCGAACGACATAGACATCGAACGTTTCATATTATCCGGATAGACATTAATTCCTTCCAAGATGCGAGTTATCGTAATCAGCATATGCTCTAAAAGTGCTGTTGCATCGGGTAAAATGATTCTTTCCACAGAAGAATGACTAATATCTCGTTCATGCCATAAAGGAATATCTTCCATTGCACTTATTGCATAACCACGTAATACTCTTGCTAGTCCACATATTTTTTCACAATTAATTGGATTTCGTTTATGCGGCATGGCTGAAGAACCTTTTTGCCCTTCACGGAATGGCTCTTCAAGTTCACGTATTTCCGTTCTCTGCAGGGAACGGATTTCGACAGCTATTTTCTCTAAGCCTCCCCCTAATATTGCGAATGCGCACAAAAGCTCTGCATATCGGTCTCGTTGCAGAACTTGTGTACTTATTGGGGCTGGGGTTAGATACATTTTTTTACATACATACTGTTCGACATAAGGATCAACGTTAGCATAAGTACCTACTGCTCCTGAAATCTTACCTACACGTATTCCAGTATGTGCGTGTTCTAAACGGTCCATATTACGCAACATATCGGAATACCATAAGGCAAACTTCATTCCTAGGGTCGTTGGCTCAGCGTGTACGCCATGAGTTCTTCCGATAATTGGAAGATGCTTGTACTCAACAGCTTTTTTGGCAAGAATGTCAATCAATTTTGTCAAGTCCTCATGAAGAAAGGTACATGCTTCACTAACAGTAGATGCCAGTGCTGTATCGACAACATCAGTACTAGTTAAACCATAATGCAGATATTTTGATTCATTTCCTAAACTTTCTGCAACACAGCGTGTGAATGCAACAACATCATGCCTTGTTTGTTCTTCGATCTCGGCGATCCTTTCGACAGAAAATGAGGCATTTTTGCAAAGCGTTTGGACATCTTCACTAGGAATTACTCCAAGTTCAGCCCATGCTTCACATGAATATAATTCCACTTTTAACCAAGTGTCATATTTATGCTGCAGACTCCACAATTGAGCCATTCGCTTACTCGTGTACCTTTCAATCATATAAGCACTTCCTCAATTTTCAGACTAATGATCAATATCCGGCTGGATTCATTTTTTGCCACCGCCATCCATCACGACACATGTCATCTAAGTTCTTTTTTGCTTTCCATCCTAGTAATTTATATGCTTTATCCGCATTGGCATACATTTCAGGGACATCCCCTGGCCTTCGTGATTCAATACAGTATGGAATTTTTACACCATTTACTCGTTCAAATGTATTTATAATTTCAAGAACGCTATATCCGTGTCCCGTGCCTAAATTGATAATTTCCGTTCCTAAATGCTCCTGTGCATATTGAGCTGCAGCAACATGACCTAGAGCAAGATCGACTACATGTATATAATCACGAATTCCGGTTCCATCCTTGGTTGGATAATCATTCCCATATACATGTAAATACGGGAGTTTTCCTAAGGCAACCTGCTGTATATATGGGAGAAGATTATTGGGAATCCCATTGGGCATTTCTCCAATTTGTCCGCTTTCATGTGCGCCAATAGGATTGAAATATCGAAGAATAACTATAGACCAGTTTGGATTAGCGTTTGAAGCATCTGTTAATATACGCTCGATCATATATTTAGTCCATCCATATGGATTTGTAGCACTAGTTGGCATGCTCTCATCCAATGGCATATGATCTGGTATCCCATAAACAGTTGCAGATGAACTGAAAATAAACCTGGTAACATTATATTTTTTCATTGCTTCAAGAACCGTAAGAGTGCAGTCCAAGTTATTCCTATAATATTCAATTGGCTTCGCGACTGATTCTCCAACAGCTTTATATGCGGCAAAATGAATAACTGCATCAATTTTGTTATCTTCAAAAATAGAGTCAATCGCATTTGAAGATGTAACATCTGCCTTATAAAAGGTTACCTTTTTTCCAGTAAGAGTTTCGATTCGATCTATAACTTTTTCATTACTGTTAAAGAGATTATCAACAATAATAACTTCATGCCCTGCATTCAGCAATTCAACACACGTGTGGCTCCCAATATATCCGGCACCACCGGTACATAAAATCCGCATATCCTTTATCTCCTTTAAATTTAATTATTCTCAAATTGTGATACTTTTTGTGTCCATTCATCATAAAATTCTTCGAGGCAGTAATTCATTTCATGCATGTATTGAGCAACCATAACACCAACATATCTTAGATGCCATGGTTCATAAATGATATTTGTAATATGTTCCTTATCTTTCTGATAACGAATTATAAAACCGTATTCCCAACAGTGCTCAGCCAACCATTTTCCCTCTTTGGTATCTGCAAAAGCTGATGTAAACCTCTTCCCAATCCCTGCTTTGTTAATTACATCAATGCCAAGACCTGTTTGATGATCTGAACTCCCCGGAAAAGCTACCACACCATCATCTTTGCCTCCATTTTTATCAAGGCGATTATAATACATCGTTTTTTGAGTTCTATAGCTCCTGTATCCAGAATGCGCATAAAGATGAATCCCGCTTGTTTTTGCATCATCAAACAGAGACTTTAGCGCCATAGCTGCAGTTTCTCGCATAAGAATAGGATCAGAACTGATTTTTCTTACTGTAATTTTGACGAGATCATTCGGAATATAGTCATCAGATAAAAGATGTTCACGATTTGCAAGAACAATATAGCTATTGTTTTTTAATAATTCATATGGAATGGCATAATTCCATTCATTCACTAGAATAACATCTTTCGCATTTTCCATTTCCTCTATATTAAGCCGCTCTGCTATAACCGTAATTGATTGAGCTAGAATAAAAAGAATAAATATTAGGCATAGCACACATTTTTTCATGGCGTTTCCTCATTACATTGATCTAATCGTTCTGAACGCAAGAATTGAATATATTCTTCAAATGTGATTCCCAGTCTTGTAATTGTTTTTGCTGCCTCAACTCCAACATATCGAACATGCCACGGTTCATAAATATATCCCGTTTTTTTTTCGCTTCCTTTTGGATAGCGAATAATAAACCCATATTCTGAACAATGCTGAGCAACCCAAATTCCTTCGGGAGACGTTCCTATTTCTTCTATTAATCCTCGGCCTAATGTTGATTTTCCTTCAAAATCCATCGCTAACCCTGTTTGATGCTCAGAGAACCCAGGCTTGGCAACACTCGATATACCATAGTCCCTGCGTTGCTTCCTTCCATAGATAGCTTTTTGTGTCGAATAGCTACGGTAACCGCTTCTAGCGTATAAATAAATACCTTCTTTTTTTGCATCATCAAACATTTGTTCCAGCGCATGTGCCGCATCTGGCCGCATATAAATATTATCCTTTATCCGTTCTTCACATGGTGAAACGGATGGTTTCACAAGTGTGACTGGTACTGAAGGAGCCTTATGATCTTTATTTACGAGTATTAATGAATCCATTGGATTTACGTGCGGCATTAAAAAGCTCCATGATTCTAATACAATAGTTACACCTAGTGCAATTGCACTAAAAGCACCATTTATGGCCATTTTCATTCCTCTTGCAGATATTCAGAAAGTGGACTTACATTTTCTTTTCCCAATATATTTCTTAAATAGTTCTCCAGTTTTTTATCTGCTTGAATAGTAACCTCATATCCTTTTTCTGTATATTTCTCTTCGACTATAGTCCGTTCTCGATGAAGCCTCCCCTCAAGCGATGCATTTGAATATGGAATTAAAACTTTCAATTTTATAAATGAATTATCCAATGTTTCAGCTATGGCAGTATACAAATCATCGATTCCCTGACCTGTTGCAGCGCTTATAGGGATAGCTTCTGGAAAGGCTGAAACATCTACGCCCTTATCAATCTTATTTATAATATGAATATACGGTTTATCGGATGCACCAAGTTCAGCTAAAACGTTATTTACAACCTGATACTGTTTCATCATATCAATGGAGGAGCCATCAGAAATAATTAAAATAATATCTGCAATGCGCACTTCTTCAAGAGTACTTCTGAAAGCATCAATTAAAGCATGAGGCAGATTATTGATAAAACCGACAGTGTCAACCAACATGACTTTTCTTCCTTGAGGCATAGAAATAATCCGCGAAAGAGGATCTAGTGTTGCGAATAGCATATCTTTTGCAAATGCATCTGCCCCACTAAGATAATTAAGTAAAGTAGTTTTCCCAGCGTTTGTATATCCAACAAGTGCAATAACCGGAACCTCATTTTTTCTTCGTTTTTCTCTGCGCAGACTGCGTTGCTTTGCAATATCCTGCTCTTGCTTTTTTAAATCGGACAATCGCTTTCTTATTTTCCGCCTGTCAATTTCAAGCTGGGTTTCACCTGGCCCTCGAGTTCCTATTCCTCCGCCAAGACGTGACATAGAAACTCCGTGGCCGAGAAGACGCGGCAGCTGATATGTCAATTGAGCAATTTCTACTTGAAGTCTACCTTCTTTACTTTGAGCACGCTGAGCAAATATGTCCAGAATTAAATTTGTTCGGTCTAATACTCTTACGCCTAATAAAATCTGTTCAAGATTTCTTATTTGAATTCCAGTTAATTCACTATCAAAAATTACCAAATCAGCTTCAGCGGCCTGACATGCTAAGGATAATTGTTCTGCCTTACCTGTTCCAATAAATGTTGCAGCATCGGGCTGTTGCTTTTTTTGAATCATTATACCTACGACATCGGCTCCTGCACTTTGGGCAAGTGCTTCTAATTCAGATGTTTCTTCTTCGAGACTTACTAGATATGCTCTTTCACGAAGCTCTTCAACTTTATTGGTAGATAGATCGGAATAGTGCTTATCTATTTCTAAAATTGTATCCATCCATTTATGTTGAGGCAAATGCTGAACTGACACAATTTCAGTTATTTGAATACCAGATTTTTCTGTTGGGTCTAAAAATGCTGCTTGTATGCCAGTTAGTTTCCCATTTATAGTACCTATTGCAGCAATGCAATCAAAATACATGCTTCTTAATGAACTTATATCAACATCAGATAGTTCTGGGTTTCCATTCGGGTGTGTATGAATACAACGAATTTTACTTAAACGCCTTTGATTTCGCCGAAGACGAATATTTTTTAATCCCACGCTCGCTTGATTTCCAATCGAAATATCCACTATATCTCCATTACGCGAAATATAGACAGATATTTCGCGGCCAATACTAGATGAAAATATCGCAAGATATTCTAACAGCTCTATTGGCGCAAATATATCTTTATCAAATTCGAGGTCATACAACAAATCTAGTTTTTTTAATTCAGAATCGCGAATGCCTTCAGTATTACCATATATCAAATTATTTTTTCCTTCCTCGTTTCTAGTATTTTGTTAATTACAGTTGCTGCACTTTCTATTTCCTCATATGTATTCTCAATTCCAAGGCTTAATCGCAAACTTGCCATGGAATTAGAACGGCCTATTGCCTGCATAACATGCGAATTACGGATTATTCCAGATGAGCACGCGCTTCCAGCTGAAGCGGCTATGCCATATTGATCCAGTTTATATAATAAATATGTTGAGCGAATCGAAGGTATAGAAAGATGAAGATTACCTGGCAGACGAGAATGAATATCTCCATTCACAAGTATATCTGGATTTTTAACGGTTATCATTTCTTGTAGCTGATCTCGTAATTCCGAAATATATCTCATTTTTTCCTGAAGATTATCTACTGCTAATTGTAAAGCCGCAGACATTGCAGCAGCAGCTGCAACGTTTTCTGTTCCTGGCCGTAAAGAACGTTCCTGACCTCCACCGAACATCAACGAATGCAATCGGGCTCCATTTCGTATGTATTGAAAACCAATTCCTTTAGGTCCTCCAAATTTATGCGCAGAAGCAGACAATATATCTACGTTAAGTCGAGATAAATCAATTGGTATCTGTCCAACCGTTTGAACTGCGTCAGTATGAAATAACGTTAAACCATGGATTTTATCTGCAATTTCTTGAATAGGTTCAATGGTTCCTATTTCGTTGTTTGCCATCATAACAGATACCAATCTTGTAGATGTATCTATTTGGGACTGGACAAATGATGGACTAACTCTTCCAAGAGAATTAACAGGAAGAGTATCAATAATAATTTCTTTTTTTAAAAGGGATTTACAAGGTTCCATAACAGCCGGGTGTTCAATAGATGAAATAATAAGTTTTTGATTAGAAGCATCTTCTTGAAGAACACCTTGAATTGCCCAATTATCGCCTTCGGTTCCACCTGAAGTAAAATAGATTTCTTCAGGATTAGCATGCAGAATCCGAGCGATTTCTTCTCGAGCTTTATCCAAGACTGCGTGCGCTTTGCGCCCCAAGTGATAGCTAGAACTAGCATTCTCCCATTGGCTTTCTAGTGTAGCAATAAACACTTCAAGAACTTTTGGCGGCATCGGTGCAGTAGCAGCATGGTCCAAATAAATCATAATAATACTCCTATCCGATTTTACCATAAACAAATGAAGTTTACTGCGGGTATCATGACGTGTCAAGTTTTCAAAACAATTCATAATAATAAAAAGAGGAGGTTAAAACCTCCTCCAAATAAAATTACCACAAATTGCAGATCTGCTCATTTTTATTGTACATTTTTTGTTTTTACATCATTACCTTTAATCGCAGGATTTGCAGCAGGGATCTTTTTAATTTTATCATTTTTGTTCCGAGGTGCACGCCGTGCGCGCATGGTAATTGCCTTCTTGGGGCACTTTGTAGAACAAATCCCACATCCTGTACATGCACCAAGAACATGATGAGTTTTCTTTAACTCACCCTCAATTGCATCAAATTTACAGTTCTTGGCACAAATGGTGCAGCCAATGCACTTATCTTTATCAATAAATGCTTCCAAACGCATATCAAACTGCGCTTCCATAGCTCCAGTTGGACAGGCATCAGCACACGCCATACAGCCTTGGCATTTCTCATAGTCTATATGGGGAACACCATTTTCCATGTGAATTGCATCAAACATGCACGCTTTAATACAGGCTTCACATGCAATACAGGCGCGATCGCATTTTTCTTTTAGTGCAATTCCTTTTTCTGGATTATGGCACCCAACAGTAACTACACGATCAACCGGTTGCATACTTAATACGTGCTGAGGACATGCTGCCACGCACTTTTTACAACCTTGACACTTTTCACTGTCAACGACAGCAATCCTTTTTATTGGGTCAATATGAATAGCGTCAAATGGACATGCACGCTCACATGTTCCCAAGCCCAAGCATGCATAGCTACATGTTTTTGTACCGCTATTTACTAAACTAGCAGCTACACAATCAGAAATTCCTTCGTAATTTGCCTTTGGGATACAATGATCTCCATACCCTTGACAAGCTACCGTTGCAATTAAACGGGCACCAACGTTAGCTGAAACTCCCATAATCTCGCCCATCTTAGCAGCAACGGCCGCGCCACCTACAGCACAGGCACCCACTTCAGCTTTTCCTTCTGCAACGGCAGAAGCATATCCATCGCATCCTGGATAACCACAGGCTCCACAATTCGCACCAGGCAATACTTCACGAAGAGCATCCGCTCTGGGATCAGTCTCTACCTTAAAAACTTTGTCTGTAACGCCAAGTAATGCGCCGAAAATAAGGCCTAATACACTCATGATAAGCGCAGCAATACATATCGCCGAAATACTCACGTGTTTCTTCCCTCGCTTCCCTTAAATGAGTCCACTAAAGCCATTAAAAGCAACTGCCATCAATCCAGCGGCAATCATTGCCCCCGGAAATCCCTCCATCCATTTTGGGAGATTTCCAATTGCCAGACGTTCACGAATTCCAGCAAAAAGACAAATTGCCAGAGTATATCCGAGAGCAGAAGCTACACCGTTAAGAACAGAAAGAATAAGACCATATCCTTCAGTAACATTTAGTTGAGTAACGCCGAGAACAGCACAGTTTGTGGTAATAAGAGGAAGGTAGACACCTAATGCCTGATATAAAGATGGAGACATTTTTTTTATCGCCATTTCAACAATACCAACCAATACGGCGATAACCAATATAAAGGCGATAACCTGAAGATACTCCAAATCAAAAGGAATAAGTAAAAATTCATTTACAAGATATGATGCAAGAGAAGCTAGCGCCATAACAAAAGTAACTGCCATTCCCATTCCGAATGCTGTTTCCAGTTTTTTGGAAACACCGAGAAATGGGCAGATGCCATAAAATCGTGACATCGCAAAATTGTTTACGAAAATTGAGCCTATCAAAATAGTCAAAACCGCATTCATTCCCATCCCTCCTTTTAGGCTTTTTTAGGCAGAAGCCGATTCATTAAGGCAAGTGTAAGACCAAGAACGATAAATCCACCGGCAGGACGAATCAATATTCCCATTGGTAAATACGATTCGGGCATCACTTGTACGCCAAACCATGTACCAACGCCAAGAATCTCGCGGATAGAAGAAATTAACGTTATGGCTAATGTAAATCCAATACCCATGCCCAGTCCATCTACTGCGGAATCAAGAGGAGTATTTTTAAAAGCAAAAGCTTCAGCTCTGCCAAATATAATACAGTTTACAACAATCAGAGGAATAAAAACGCCTAGTGATTCATCAAGCGCAGGAAGGAAAGCCTTTATGATAAGCTGAACGATTGTAACAAAAGTAGCAATTACAACAATAAAAGCAGGAATACGGATCTGATCCGGTATGGCTTTTCTAAGCAACGAAATAACCAGGTTTGAAAAAATCAAAACAAATGTAACAGCCAGTCCCATTCCTATCCCATTGCTGGCTGCCGTTGTAATTGCAAGCGTCGGACACATCCCGAGCACCATACGAAATGTTGGATTTTCATCAACAATTCCGTTCATGAAGATTTTAACATATTTCTTCATTGTTGCACCTCCTCGGATGCTTTTTTGAGGGCTTCATTTATAGCTTGACTTGTAAGCGTTACGCCTGCCCTAATGTCTATTTGCGCGTCTTTTATATTTTTACCAATTAAGGCATCAAGCATATTGGTATCTGCAATTAAATCAGCCCCTAAGCCTGGCGTTTCATTGTGCTCTGTAATCTCAACTTTTTCGATTAAGCCATCTTTATCAGTTTTTATATGTACCTTAAAAGGAGCCATTCCTGTAACTTCGAAAATACCATCAATACCGCTGGGAGCAGCAGTTTCATTGGTAAAAGCGAGATACTCTTCTGATGCTTTTTTTAATGCATCATTAATCGCATTGCTTGTTAGTGTAACTCCACTGCGAACGTCAATCTTAGCTTCGGATAGTGATTGCCCCACAAGTTTCCCCATCACAGCTTCATCGGCAATTAAATCCGCTCCTAGACCTGGTGTCTCATTATGTTCTGAAACATTGATTGACAAGATCGTACCATTTTTATCTGCAGCAATGGTAACTACGAAGGGGGCCATTCCCGTAACATTTACGGATTTTTCAAAGAAAGCAGCTTCAGATGATTCCTCTTGTTTTTCTGTTTCAGATGAAAACGCTTCTGCTGCTTTAACAAGGGCTTCATTAATTGCATTACTTGTTAATGTAACGCCACTACGAACATCAATTTTTGCCTCTGATAAGCGTTTGCCTACTAAGGCCCCAAGCACAGTTTCGTCTGAAATTAAATCAGCTCCCAAACCAGGTGTTTCATTATGCTTATCAACGGAAACCTGCAAAATATTTCCTTCTTGATCCGCTTTTATATTTACCGTAAAAGGAGCCATGCCAGTAACATCAATATCTTTTTCAAAAGAAACCGACTCAGCATCAATAGAGGGATGCTCTATTTCTGAGGAATCATTACTAGAATCTGAAACCAATCGCTCAATACCATTTGCTGCCGCAGCCATAGAAATTGCAGAATTAATCGCATTGCTTGTAAGCGTAACACCTGCTTTTACATCAACTTCAGCAGTAGAAAGTTGTTGCCCGGAAAGGATAGACAATGCTTCATCAGTTAAAAGATCTGCCCCTAATCCAGGAGTCTCGTTATTATCTATTGCATGCACAGAAACAATTTTACCATCAGTTACTTCAATATAAAGAGTAAATTTATTCATTCCCCTGACCGTATACGGGTCACCAGGGGTTGATGTAGGCAAGAGACTATTTGCAGCTTGTTTTAATGCATCATTTACAGCGTTGCTTGTTAATGTTACACCAGAACGAACATCAATTTGAGCCGTTGAAATATCTTGACCAATCAACGCTTCAATAACAGAAGTGTCAGCTAATAAATCTGCTCCTAATCCAGGGGTTTCGTTATTCTCTGGAATACGTACTGAAGTGATTTTATTATTATCATCTACTGCAATTTCCACTTTAAATGGGGCAAATCCAGTTACATCATAACTAATTGCATTATCTTCAGAACCTCCAGCTGCCTTTTTAAGTGCGTCATTAATTGCTGCACTTGTAAGTGTAACACCAGTACGAACATCTATCTGAGCAGTTGAAATATCCTGACCAATTAGGCTATCAAATACTGACTTATCAGCAATCAAATCAGCTCCCAAACCTGGAGTTTCGTTGTTTTCAGGGACAGTGACAGAAACAATCTTACCATCCTGATCTACACTAACTTCGACATTAAAATCTGCGAAACCAGTCACTGCATATGTATTTGTTGTTATCTGCGGCTCAGCAGCTTCATCCTCACCACTACCATTTGCATTTTGATATGCTTTTAAAATTGCATCTTTATCTCCTCTATTAGGTGAAATTCCTAAAGTGTTCTCAGTATAACTTAAAGCATCATTAGCAGCACGCAAGAAAGCTCCTGATGAAATAGAAGCTCCTGATATAATATTAACATCATCTCTTAATGTTGTAGAACTTGCAGGAATTCCAATAAACTGATCCATGAATTCCGCTTCCCCAACACGACTTCCTAATCCCGCAGTTTCCTGCAATGAACCAACATATACTTGAGTTACATACCCTTCTTTAGAAACGCCTATAGTAATTGGAATTTCTCCACCATAGCCTTGAGGAGAAGCAGTTAATGCGTATCCATCAATTTCACCGTTCTCATTTTTTGCCACGAATAGTTCATCTAGTTCGCTGCCCTCTGGAAGTTCCTCATAGGTTAATTCCTCATAATTGCTTCCCGGCATTACCTTCTTTAGGGCTGCCATTTTAGATGCTAAAGCTTGCTCAGCGATAGGCCCTTTAGTTACTTCATTGGTAATCCCCAAAGCAACCGCAGCAAATAAGCAAAAAAGGAAAAGACGGATGCCAAGTTTCACGATTTGATTATTCATGCCTTCTTGACCTCCCCAAAACTTTTATAGATTGTAACACGCTCAATCAACGGCGAAACAACATTCATTAACAAAATTGCGAATGAACACCACTCAGCCTTGCTGCTTTTACAGAACCGGAAAATGAATAGTAACAATCCACACCCGAATCCAAATATCAGCTTACCAATAGAAGTTGTTGGTGATGTTGAGTAATCAGTAGCCATGAAAAAAGCTCCCAAAATCAGACCACCAGTCAATACCTGATAACATGTCTCAGCAAAATTGAATCTTGTTGCAATAAAATAACATACAGCAAAAGTGCCAATAAAAGCAACCGGAATATGCCAAGAAATAATCTGGCGCACGAATAGATATCCAGCACCAATGAGCAACGCAATCTTGCAAGTTTCACCAATGGTTCCGGGGATGTTTCCAATGAACAAATCCGTCATGGTATATGCCCCATATCCACTGCCAATAGGTGTTGCGGATGCAACTGTATCTACACCCATCAAATGCAGAAATTGTGGATTCGCAAAGTTATTCATCAAACTAGCCCAAGACAAGGATAAAATAGCACGACTTGCCAACGCCGGATTAATAAAATTATGGCCCAATCCACCAAAGATTTCTTTACATAATAGAATTGCAATAGCTGCTCCAATTACAGGCATCCAATATGGAACAGTCGCCGGAAGATTCATTGCCAATAACAAACCAGTAACAACTGCGCTAAAATCTCCGGTAGTATCATAGGTATGACTGATTTTGCAATAAAGCTTTTCACTTAATACAGCAGAAATAATAGCGAGCAAAATAATAATCGCCGATCGATAGCCGAAAAACAGCACTCCGACAATCGCTGACGGCAGCAGGGCAACACAAACATCCTGCATAATCCGCTTCGTTGTGGTATTGTCACGCAGATGCGGAGAAGATGAAATAACAAAATTGGACATTTTCCCTTCCTCCGTTCCCCGTTATTTTTTCGGTTTCGTTCTTGCAATTGCTTTTGCAATACGAATACTTTGTGTTAGTTCACGCTTTGCAGGGCATACATAAGTACAGCTACCACATTCCATGCAATTCATAGCGCCTGCAGATATAGCGCTGTCATAATCCTGATGGCGTACAAAAGCATCTATTCTGCTTGGGAACAATTGCATTGGACAAGCACGAAGACATCTGCCACAGCGGATACATGCCGATTCTGGAGGTGCAATTCCTTCTTTGCCTAGAGCAACAAAACCTCCAAAGTTTTTAGTTATCGGAATGTTGAGTGAAGGGATCGTGTTTCCCATCATAGCTCCGCCCACAATAAGTTTACAGACATCATTATCCAATCCTCCCGCATACTCAATCAAGTCCATGGCATTCATACCAATTCTGACCCGATAGTTTCCGGGATTTTTAACTTTTCCAGCGACTGTAACGACGCGATCAACAATCGGATGCCCATCCCTTACCGCTCTGGAAAGAGCTTCACATGTTCCAACGTTTAATACAACACATTGAACTGCAGAGGGTAAGCCACCATTGGGAACTTTACGGCCTGTTAAGCTGTAAATGAGCATTTTTTCAAAGCCTTGAGGATATTTCGCAGGCAGGGCAACAACCTCATATCGACCATTGGATGCTTGTTGAAGTGCAGAAACAGCATCTGGTTTATTATCTTCAATGCCAATAATTGCCTTTTTACATCCAGAGGCTTTCATTGCTAAAGAGACCCCATCTGCAATTCGATCCGCTTCTTCCACCATAAGGCGATGATCTGAAGTTAAATACGGCTCACATTCGCTTCCGTTAATAATTAAAGTATCTGGCTTTGGGTCCAGCTTTGATGTGTCCAGCTTTACTGCAGTAGGAAATGTCGCTCCGCCGAGTCCCACAACGCCTAGCGAACGTGCACATTCAATAATTTCTTCTTGTGTTACGTCGCCCTTGTGTTGTAGAGACGTAATACTTTCATCCCAACGGTCTTCGAAGTCATTTTCAATTACCACCGCAGGAACACTTTTCCCAGATGGAATTACACTCTGTGTAAGAGCGCAAACTCTTCCTGACACCGACGCATGGACAGAAGCAGAAATATAACCTTGCGGTTCCCCTATTAACTGGCCTAGGTTAACCGTTTGCCCCACTTTTACGCATATAGACGCTGGAGCACCACCATGCATAGACATTGGAATTGTTACTTTTGCCGGAGCGGGAACATTAATAATCGATTGCTCCTTTGTGGCTGCTTTTCCATTTCCTATCTCGCTGGGATGGATGCCCCCGCTGAATGTCCGGGTAACTGCCACAGACAAGTTCCTCCCTTCATCCTTCCTGAATAGTAATATCCTATTCAAGAAAACAAAAAATTTTCGGTTCATTATATCACAAAAAAAGAGAAAAAAATCCAATATATAGATTTTTTCTCTATAATTCTATGATGCATTTTTAACAATCCAACTGTATAAATACCGACTATTTTAAAGAAACTATCGTAACGCCTGCTTCACCCTCTCCATATTTTCCTGCCCGAAATGATCGTACACTGGGATGCTTTTTCAAAACATCCTGTATTTTTGAACGCAGTATTCCTGTACCAACACCATGAATAATAACCACTTCACCTAACGATGACAACATTGCATCGTCAAGAAATTTTTGAACTTCTGGAATAGCTTCATCTGTTGCCATCCCTCGCACATCAATCTCTTGGCGAACCTGACGATTTACAATATTAATCCTTGATTGCTGACTGTTATTGCTGTAAATTGAACTTTTTTTTCGTTCATTTTTGTATCTTCTCTCTTCATCCGTGAGACTTCGCAAATCAGATAACTTTACTCGTGCCTTCATCATTCCTGCTTTTAATTGTACATATCCTTTAGAATCTGGAAGCGCAACTACCGTAGCATCTATATCCATAGAAATGATATGTACTTTTTGACCAAGCTCAACTGAACTAAGTACAATATAATTCGTGCCGTCGGTATGATCCTCCATAGATTCTTCAAGAACATTCATTTTTTTTCTAAATTCATTTATTTCATGTTCTTGTATAAGCTTGCTTTTTTTTATGGCACGCATTTCATTCAGAAGATTTTCTGTTTGCTGCTGTGCATTTTCTACGATTTTTTTAGCATCAGCTTTTGCTTTATCTGTAAAACTTTTTTTAAGTGCCTCTAATTTTGCTCTTTCCTTCTCTGCTTGATTGCGTAATTGAACCATTTCTTGACGCGCAGCTTCTGCTAATGCCTGTTCTTCTTCCGCTTGGCGGCGATACATTTCAGCATTTGCTAAAACATCTTCAAATCTAATTTGATCCTTAGACAACAATGCTCGCGCATTATCAATAATGCTTTCTGAAAGTCCCAACTTCCTTGATATTTCAAATGCATTTGATTTACCAGGGATTCCGATCAATAAATGATATGTAGGTGCTAATGTAGAAATATCAAATTCCATTGAAGCATTTTCCACACCAAATTCGGTCATCGCGTATTCTTTCAATTCACTGTAATGTGTAGTTGCAAATGTTCTGGTTTTCATTGATAGCAATTTTGCAAGAATAGACTGTGCTAATGCAGCTCCTTCAGTCGGGTCTGTTCCTGCACCGAGCTCATCAAAAAGTACCATAGAATTTGGAGTGGCCTGTTGCAAAATGGAAACAATGTTCTTCATGTGGCCAGAAAAAGTTGAAAGAGACTGTTCAATAGATTGCTCATCTCCAATATCTGCAAAAATTTCATCAAATACTGGCAACTCAGTTCCAAAATCAGCCGGTACAAACATTCCTGCTTGCGCCATCATGCAAAACAAACCGGCGGTTTTTAAAGTAACTGTTTTTCCGCCTGTATTAGGACCAGTTATAACCAGTACGGTATAGTCTTTCCCAAGTTCTATATCAAGTGGAACAACAGCTTGCGGGGCAATAAGCGGATGACGTCCTTTTATAATTTTTATATACCCTTCATTATTAATTTTAGGAGCTATACCATGCATTAAATGACCTAAACTCGCCTTTGCAAAGACAAAATCCAAATGAGCAAGAACTTCTATATTAAGTAATATTTCATTTACTGAAGGCGATATACGCCCAGACAAATCTCGTAAAATCCGATCTATCTCTATCTTTTCTGCTGTCATCAATGCTTTTAATTCATTTCCAATTTCAACAACTGACAGAGGTTCGATAAACAACGTCGCTCCACTTGTAGATTGATCATGAACTATTCCTGAAACCATGGAACGATATTCCTGCTTTACTGGAAGAACATACCTGTCTGATCGCATAGTAATAATTGGATCTTGTAAATATTTTTGAAAACTAGGACTATGAATCATACTATTAAGCCGCTCACGAACTCTTTCATTGCATGAGCGGATTTTTCTTCTGATGTTATATAATTCAGGGCTAGCTCTATCAGCAACCTCTTCTTCACTGATAATCGCTTGCGATATAGCATCTTCTATCGGACGGAATAATGCTATCTTTTTCGCAAGTTCTGGCAATAATTTAAGTCCCCAATCAGAAGATTTTTCTTGATTCAGGCCTTCTTTTGCAATCCTAGAAGAGGCAAGAACAGCTGCAATTTCTAAAAGCATCTTAGGGGTGAGCGTAGCACCTATAGCAGCTAATTTTAATGTACCACGGACATCTGTAAACCCAGTTACTGGGGCGCTCCCACTTCTTGATAATAATACGTCTGCTTCTTCTGTTTCTTCTAAATCATGTAATACGTTGCCTATGTTATCATTGGGCATAACTGATAATGAAAGATGCTTTCCCATTTCAGAAACACATAGTTCAGACAGTTTAACTCTGATTTTATCAAATTCAAGAATATGGATTGTTCGCTCATTCATCATTTTATTCTACGCCTCTCATAAGATGGCCTGTTGTATCTGATTTTCGGGGATGATGAAGCATCGAATTATCCCCATCCATAAAATGTCTATATGAATTGGTTATGAAAAGTCTATCTTCTTCTGACTCATCAGTAAAGCTGAGACGAAGGCTGCAATTTAGTCTTTTTAGTACTGAAGCCTGTTTTGACATATCGGTATAAACACTATTATATACAGATACAAGACATTTGTTCTTCATCCATAATGAACGTAACGGAAACTGTGCGCCATATCTATCTGTTAATATTTCACACCATCCATTATTAGGTTGGCAGATTCTGCATCTGTGATCAAGCTTTGTATCGCCATTATTTGTACGTATAGGACAATGCGTCAGAAGCATGAGTTGTGTTCTACCATAACATTCAACTTCAAAGTTTCCTTGATCTTGCAATAATGAGATCTCTTTTGCATTAAGCTCACAGGAAATAGTAAGTCTCTTTGCACCAAGCCCGAAATAAAAGGCAGCGCTTAAGTGGTTCATGATATTTAATCCTAATCCACCGCTTACCGCGACTGGCCAATGATAGTAAAATTGACCAATATTGTTTAATTGAACTCCACAAAACTTATCTTTGTAATAAGATACAAACTCAAATATATCCTTGAGCTCTTGAGTTTCTAATACTTGTGGTAACTCCAATATGACTTGTTGAGATATTTTATTTACGTAACTTTTCAATGATGTCAAGTCCCAATTTCTTGGTGAAAAGATTACTCTATCCGCCCCAGAACGGAACAATGGTCCGATTTGTTCAGGAACATCAGTCACAGCTGTAAGAGAACGTTGTTCTGTTTTTTTACAATCAGCATTTACATATTCAATTATTGAAGAATGCCTTTTTTGAAGCATTGCCTGAACTGCATTTCGCCGCATCCTATTCATTTGAGATGCTGGTAGAAATACTTTATCTGCCAGCATTTCAAAACCATTTAGGATAAAAATTGAGTCTCCAAGTTTTCCAATTTGTTTCTTTGCTGATGCTTCATCTATCCCAGTTCCCTCTGCACTTCTGGCATACTCTATATCAGTAATAGTTACTTCATGTCCTTCATAATCCTTAAATGTAAGACTTGGATATTCATCAAGACGCGCTGTTAATACAGCATAGACAGGGACCTTAGGATAAAGAACCGGGCGTAACGTTTTTGACCATTCTAATTGTTCGATAGAAGTCAGACGAGAAATTTTCATCCCTTTATGTAAATCTTTATTTAGCAAAGACAAAAGCTGCCCTTTTTTGACAGATGGCCCTGTATATGTAAAAGCCTCGATTTTTCCTTCTACAAAAAGAATATCCCCCTTATGCACTGACACTGATGTTTGTATTTTTGCCTGCTCTGCAGAAACTGAAATTACTTCTCCAACTTCAATACCTTGATGACCAGGGTAACGTCTGTTCATAATCGCAGCATGGCTTTGACCCATAACATAGCCCTCTGTAAATCCGCCACGATTAAATATTTGTTTCAACGAGATAATATCCTCGGCACTTGGGTGCCATATTCGGCCGCTTTGTGCCTCATCGATCGCTTTACGGTAGATAGATGTAACAACTGAAACATATTCTGGGCGTTTCATTCTTCCTTCTATTTTTAAAGAAGCTATACCCGCATTTAGTAGGTCTGGTATTCGTTCAATCAGCATAAGATCTCGTGTCGAAAGGAGATACCCTTTTGTTCCATCTTGAAGACTATAAGGAAGACGGCATGGTTGCGCACATTTTCCTCTGTTTCCACTTCGTCCGCCAACCAAACTGGAAAATAGACATTGTCCGGAAACAGATACGCATAACGCTCCATGAACAAATGCTTCGACTTCAATTCCCTTTTTAGCAATAAGCTCAAGTTCATTTAATGAGCACTCCCTTGCTGGAACAACCCTTTCTACGCCATACTTTTTGACTAATAGTGCTCCTTGTACATTATTAATTGTCATTTGTGTACTTGCGTGTATAGAAAGTGCTGGATAATCTTTCTGTAATATCGAAAGAACACCAAGATCCTGAACCAATACAGCATCAGCCTGGGCATCATTAAGGACTTTCAACACGTTACGAAGCTCTTGTAATTCATTTTCTTTAACCAATGTATTGACAGTCACATATATGCGTCTACCATATCGATGGGCATAGTGAATAGCATCTACTATTTTTTTTTCATCAAAGTTGCCTGCATAACTCCGGGCACCAAAGGCAGTATATCCAAGATAGATTGCATCAGCTCCAGCTGCTATAGCAGCAATAAGAGAATCCCAGTTTCCAGCCGGTGCTAATAATTCCATATTAATCTCCAAGAACAATAATTTATTGTATTTTTGTTTCTTTCGCTAATTCCATTGTTAATTTTCGGTTTTCATTCTGCGCATCTAGCAGTTCTTCCGCTAAAGTCATACATGTTAATATTGGGATCATCCCTTCTCCAGCACGTGTAACTATCGCTAATTCTCTCATTCTCCGATCAACATACGCTGATATGCGCTGAAGTTGCTCTTCCGGTTGATCTGTGATCATCGGGTATTCTTTTCCCATTACCCGAAGTATTACCTTTCTTTTTTCCATTAATATCTCCAATCAATGAAATATTTTTTCAAATGGATATTCAGTTCCTTGTGTATCAACATGAATTGTCTTAATTACCTGGTCTTCATATGGGCGGTCCATATAATCACGCGGCTGATTGACAATTGTATCAACAACCTCAATGCCACTTAATACTTTACCAAATGCAGCATAAGAGCCATCCAAGTGCGGCGCGTCAGCAGCCATAATGAAAAACTGGGATCCGGCAGAATTGGGCATCATTGAACGTGCCATCGAAAGAATCCCTCTGGTATGACGAAGACGATTCAAAAAACCATTCTGGGCAAATTCACCATGAATGGTATAACCTGGTCCTCCCATCCCAGTTCCTTGCGGGTCACCGCCTTGGATCATAAAGCCAGGAATAACTCTATGAAAAATAAGCCCATCATAAAATCCTTTATTTGCCAGTTCAATAAAATTTCCAACGCTTTCTGGTGCAATGTCCGGATATAGTTCTCCACAAATCACAGATCCATCTTGCATTTCAATTTTAAATGTCGGATTCATAAGTTATCATTCCTTTCATTGTAATAAAACAACTGTCTTAGATCGGCTTCAAGCTGTTCAGAAGTTAATTCATAGCCACTTCTGCACAGTGACAGGTATGAGTTCTGTAATGCTTCCAATAATTTTTCACGATATACTAACCATTTACCACATGCAAGTTCAATTCTTTCCTGATGACTGCTAAATGGAAGAAAGTTCAACCCAAGATGAGATAATGCAATCGAATAATGATCAGGATCTTCAATTGCCAACCTCACCCTCTCAATTCCAGATACTTGTTTAATTAATGTTGGCTCCAATTCAGATGATGTTCTTACAATACAAGATAGACGCGGGAAAAAAGCCACATTATTCATGAAATCTTGAATAGACGTATAATCTGGCAAGAATGCATGCAGTATAAAAGCATTGTCTTCGCATAATGGCATTAAACAATATTTATAAAATTCCTTATTATATTGTTTCGCTGTAAGGTGATTTGTTTGACAAGAGTTCATTAATATTTTTAGATCGTTTGCTTTTCTTTCATACAAAGGGCCAAATCTGCCAATTTCAACAGTATCGCTGCAGGCTTCAATAAGGAACGTAAAGCGATCTTCTTGTGTAAATGTAGATAATGCCTTTTCATCTGAAATTCGAACAAGCATTTTCTGGAATGGAGTCCGATCTAGTAGTTCTCTAACCCAAGCCTCAGAGGAATATTCCTCTTGAGAAATTACCGCAGATTGTAAATCATCTATCGAGAGATCCATCTCAGCAAATATAGAAAGCGCAGCTACAACTTGCATAGTTAACGGTGTTTTACTATTTACACCATTTAAAACCGCTGCGCCTCCTGGTATTTCGTTCATAACAGCACGAATACCAATTTCTTCAGATAAAGGATTATAGTGCAAATCAATATCCATCGCTGGAAGATGACGTATTAATTGTTTAAGGCATTTTCGGAGTTCCTGTTTGTTACTAATCAACATTTGCATTCCTCCTAATTCCTAAAAATGCCTTTTTTACGTTCAATCATCTCATCTATTCGATGAATATATGCATCAATATTAGATACATTGGGCGATCTAAGGATACGTTTTTCTTTACCTATGACATATTTTGAAATCGCTCCAGCTCCAGTTGCAATGACACTAACGGTTTCTTCCATATTATCAATATTATATCTACAAATTTTATTTTCTTTTGAAAAACCAACATTTTCCAAGTTATCTGCCATATATTTTTGTCGATATAAATAATAAGCTTTCATCCCCATTTCATGCGCACATTGATGGCCTAATTCGACCATTTTCCCTACCTCATGTATAGATTCTGAACTGTATTTTTCTTCATGTAAGCGAGACGATCTTTTAATAGCAAGGGTGTGCACGGTAATACTTTCAGGATCCAATTGTCTTATTGCTTTTAATGTATGATTGAACATTGATAGATTTTCACCAGGTAAAGCTGCAATTAAATCCATATTAATATTATCAAATCCTAAGGATCGTGCTAATTCAAATGTCTCAACTATCTGAATTGCACTATGCTTTCTTCCAATACGCTGTAACGTTATTTCGTTCATTGTTTGTGGATTTATACTTATTCTAGAGACAGGAAATTCTTTCATCATCAACAGCTTTTCTTTATTTAAAGTATCCGGCCGTCCGGCTTCAACCGTCCACTCCTGAAAGTCTCCGAGATTTTGAACTGTCTCTAAAAGACGTGCTAGTTGTAATGTGGAGATGCTAGTGGGTGTCCCTCCACCAAAGTACACAGCTCGAATATTCCAGTTTAATTCTCTTATTAGTCTTCCCGCTTCTTCAATTTCCTTAATAAGTGCTCCAATATATGGTTCTACCAACTTTCCATCTCCAATAACACCGGAAGAGAAGGAACAATATGAACATCTAGTTGTGCAAAATGGAATTCCGATATATAAATCACATACGTTAGAATCCATTTGAACATATGGTCTCTGCGTATCTATTATTTCTTCTAGAAGATCAATTTTTGCATAAGAAACATCAAATATTGATGAAAAAACATGCCGAATGTCTTTTCGACTCAGTCCCATATCCATCTGTTGACGATAAAGACGCGTTGGCCTGATACCAGTTAAACATCCCCATGGCATATTTTTCCCTGTAAGTTCTTTAAGCAACTGATAGCAAGTTAGTTTTATTAACCGCTTAAGCTGTCTTTTTTGTTCAATTTCACCTGTAGGGATTAAATGTGTAGCTTTTGTATCCTTCGTTATTCCTTCAACGGTTACAGAAACGTATTCTAACCAAATATTATTTGTTTCGCTATGATGATGAATCACTTTCCCCTGTGTGGAATTGATAGTATCTGTAGCAGAACCTTCACCATAAAACAATCGAATAACATCACCGATATCATTTGTGAATTGCGGAGTATTAGTTATTATTGAAATGATCAATAGCTGTTTCTCTCCCATTCAATTTTAGTTTCCGGACCGTGCCCAGGATATACCCTTGTGTCTCCTGGCAAAGAAAGCAAACGTTGTAAAGAAAGCGCCATGTCATAAGGATCACCTTTGGGAAGATCTGTGCGACCGCATCCCTGCAAAAACAATGTATCCCCACTTAGGAGCCATTGTTCTTTTGCAAAATAAAAGCATCCACTACCTGGCGTATGTCCTGCAGTATGTATAAACATACAGCTAATATTATTAAACTGCAATACTTGTTTATCATATAGTTTTTCGACTGGGCCCAAAACAGAAATCGATTCAGACGCATATTTAGATGATAAATTTAAATCTGGATTTTGAAGAAGAGGAATGTCTAACGGATGACAAAAGATGGGAATTTTTTTCTCGATCCATGGGGTAATTCCGGCAATATGATCCATGTGCCCATGGGTCAATAATACCCCCATTACATTTCTTTTCCCTATCATTGATACTACTTTTTGTTCAGGGACACCCGGATCGATCAAAATACAGTCATTTCCATTGCAAACAGCATACGTATTTACATCCAACGGGCCTCCTGTTGTTTTTAACAAAAGAGTTTTATCCATTAAAAATTCCTCCTGGAATCAATCAAAACCGTAACAGGTCCATCATTGATCAAAGAAACTTTCATGTCAGCCCCAAAGATTCCCTTCTCTACGCTAATTCCTTTTTCAGAGAGTCCACGACAATATAAATCGTAAAGTGGTATTGCAATATCCGGTTTTGCAGCTTTGTCAAAACTGGGTCTGCGTCCATGGCGGGCATCTCCTAATAATGTAAATTGAGAAATTGCTAACACAGATCCTTTAATATCAAGTATTGACAAGTTCATTTTTCCATATTGATCTTCAAATATACGTAAGTATGCCGTTTTCTCTATAGCATAATAAACATCTTCTTCTGAATCACCTGCCTCAATGCCACAAAGAATCAAAAAGCCATGTCCGCATTTTCCTACCTGTTTATTATCTACTACCACTTTTGCTTCACTAACTCGCTGAATTACAAGTCTCATGTTTTCCTCTTATACTCGATATATATCAATTGTGTCTTGTCTTTTTGCAATCTGTTTGATTACCCAATCCAATTCTTGTTTGTTTGCCACCTGCATGGTCAATTCAATGGTACACGTCTGATTATTATTATTTACACGTGCTGCAACTGCTGTTACAGTTACTTTCAGCGCAGTAAGGTAACTCATTAAATCAGCTAAAAGATTATGCCGATCTTGCGCCAATATCTGCACCGAGCCATTATAAGAACTATTACTGGTATCAGCCCACTCTGCTTCGACCCATCGTGCCGGATCATGGCTTGAATTAACATTAATACATTCTTTTGAATGAACAGTTACCCCTCTTCCGCGTGTAATATAGCCTATAATTTCATCACCGGGCAAAGGCGTACAGCACTTAGCAAAATGAACTTGGCATCCTGGCAATCCTGCAATTTTGATACCAACATCTTCTTTTCCATGTGCCACACGACTTATGTTTTGCTCTTGGTTTATGCGAGGCTGCAATGGAATAAGTGGCTTTTCATGATTGCGCTGTTCATCACATAATCTGGTAACAACTTGTACTGCCGTAATCCCGCCTGCACCAACGGCAGCATATAGATCATCAATATCGGTAAATGAAAACTTCCTTAATATCGGTTCAAGATATTCTTGTTTCAAAAGTGAAGATAAATGAGTGCTTTGGCGTTTAGCTTCATATTCTAACATCTGCTTGCCGTTAGCAACATTTTCTTCCTTTAATTCTTTTTTATAGAACTGCCTGATTTTTGCTTTTGCTTGGGAGGTTTTTACTATTTTCAACCAATCTCTACTTGGTCCTTTGCTGTTTTGCTGAGTAATGATTTCAACAAAATCCCCTGTATTCAATGGAGTGTCAAGCGTAACAATCCTGCCATTTACTTTGGCACCTACACATTTGTTTCCTACTGCGCTATGGATTCGGTAGGCGAAGTCAATTGGATTGGCCCCTTTCGGCAGATCAATTATTTCTCCACGTGGAGTAAAAACAAAAATTTCATCGCTAAAAAGATCAACTTTTAATGATTTTATGAATTCTTCAGAATCACGCGTATCATTTTGCCAATCTAAAATTTGTCGGAGCCAATACAATTTATTATCCAATGTATCCGCTACTTGTCGACCTTCTTTGTATCTCCAATGTGCAGCAATACCATATTCTGCCACTCTATGCATATCATATGTCCGAATTTGGACTTCAAATGGCATCCCTCTTTCAGTAATAACAGTAGTATGCAAGCTTTGATACATATTCGGTTTTGGCATAGAAATATAGTCTTTAAACCGATTAGGAACTTGTTTCCAAAGTGTATGTACTACTCCCAACACAGCATAGCAATCTTGAACCGTATTTACCAAAACTCGAATAGCAATCAAATCAAATATTTGCTCAAATGGCTTATGCTGTAGAACCATTTTACGATAAATACTATAAAAATGCTTTGGCCTTCCTGCTATTTCGAAACGTATATTATTCTCTTTTAATTTTTCACTGAGCAGTGACATAACTTCTTTAATGCTGTTTTCACGCTCAGCGCGTTTCATTCCGACTTTTATAATTAAGTTCTGATATCCTTCAGGATCTAAATACCGCAAGCATAGGTCTTCCAGTTCCTGCTTAATTTTATACACACCTAAGCGATGCGCCAGAGGAGCATAAATATCCAAAGTTTCTTGTGCAATTCTCTTTTGACTTTCAGGAGGCTGGGATTTGAGTGTTCGCATATTGTGTAAACGATCCGCAAGCTTAATGAGCACAACACGTATATCTTTGCTCATAGCTAAAATCATTTTGCGAATGCTTTCTGCCTGTTGATCTGCTTTTGAAGTAAAATCCAACCTCTTTAATTTCGTAACACCATCGACAAGCTGAGCAACTTCTTCCCCAAATTCTGCGGTAATAATTTCCTGTGTAACACCTTCACAGTCTTCAACTGTATCATGCAATAGACCCGCGGCAACAGTCGGAGCATCCAGCATTAATTTTGCAAGTATACTTGCAACGGTCAAAGGATGCGTAAAATAGGGTTCACCAGACTTACGTAATTGCCCTTCATGAGCTTTTTCTGCAAAAGAATAGGCCTTTGAAACTAATTCAACATTAGTTTCTGGGTGATACCGAGTCATCACATCAAGCAGTTCTTGAAGATTTGCACATTCTTCCTGTCTCACTGCCCTTTCCCTCCCAGTTTTACTAAGTTACAAAATAATGGTGTAGACTCAGGTTTTCCTTTGCGCGCTGGTAATAATTCATATTCAAAAGTTTCTCGATTTAGGGTAATTAAACCCGCCTGTTCAAAAATGATCAGCGCAGCAACGATGGCAGATTCTGTAAATCCAGTAATTTGAGATAAAACAATCAAATTCTCTTTTCCTGAAGGTAGTGTACGCATCTTGCGATACACTTCTCTCAGTTGTTCTATATTTAATAATACTCTTGATAAGAAGCCAGTATAACTTCCTCTAGTCCTAACAAGAGATATAATTTTCGCATTCGGAAATTGAGTCGACATTACCGTTTTCTCATTATCAGATATAACACCATCTAGCAGTATGATTAGCTCGGGCTTAAAAATATCCTTCCATCTAGGCATAACTATGACAGCATTATATCCCCTGTTATCTTCCGGTGTATAAAAGCAAAAATCACTTTCTGCATGAGATAAGAGAAGCGCAATCCGAGCTGCATTGTTTTTAATCGTTTCAAACGTATGAGCAACAATTATGGTTCCCTGAATATTCTGGACTATTCTCTGATTTATAATCGGGAATACTTCCTCAAATGCCGCTTCTGTTAAAGGACTCTCTTCATTTACAGAAGAATTTGCTAACTCAAATATCAATGCCTTGTCTAATTCTGTTTTTCTAGCCTCACACAGGATTTGAAAACTCTTCTGTGGTGCAATTGATCGAACTGCTTTAATTTCACATTGAACGGACGTCTTTCCCTGCCATTCGTTAATTGATAATCCCGTAAGAACATCTGCTGTATGAGGTAAAGATGCAGCCATTTGTCCCATTCTGAACCATACACCATTAATACTCGAACCTTGGCTACTGATAGTTAGTCGTAGATGTGAGTTATCTTTTCCAATCATGCGAACTTCAGACAATGTCTGGCAGGATAATAAAAAGATAGGAAGTGTATTTTCGTAACCGACAGGCTGCATAACATTAAACGAACGAACAAATTCTTCAGTTAACTCATCTTGCGATACTTCAATATCATATTCCTTCGTAGGAATGAATGCTTTTTCATCACAGTTGGCCTTAATAACGCTGCTTAATCGTTGTTTAAGTAGGGAGATATTCTTCTTTTCAATTGTGCAACCTGCAGCCTGAGAATGTCCACCAAATCTAATAAATAAATCACCGCATAATGACAGCATCTCGTAAATGTTTACCCCGGGAATTGAGCGCGCCGACCCAACGCAGATCTCCCCTTCAGATGAAAAAACAATTGCAGGCCAGTGGTAACGTTCAACCAGTCTCGATGCCACTAATCCAACTACACCTGATTCCCAGTTTTCTCCGCAAACAATAAGAACGCGGTCATTCAAAAAATCAGTCTCAATCTGTACCTGATGATTGGCTTGTTCAAATATTTCTAACTCGAGTTGTTTTCTCCGTTCATTATGCTCATTTAATTCCAAAGCAATCTGCGCAGCTTCCTGTTCATTGGGCGTAGTTAAAAGCCGAACAGCTCTAGACGCTATTGCCAATCGACCGCCGGCATTGATCCTTGGAGCAATTCGAAAAGCAATATCAGTTGAAGATGGCGGCCCCTTAAGATCGGCAGTTTTGAATAGAGCTTGGAATCCAGGCCGTTTAGTTGTGGCCATTTGCTGAAGACCATAGGTTACAAAAACCCTGTTCTCGTCAATTAAAGGCACGATATCAGCGATTGTAGCAAGTGCAACTAAGTCCCACATTCCTTCAACGGCAGTATCCCCTCCAAGTGCTTGAACTAATTTAAATGCAACCCCAGCCCCGCAAATCTTTTTGAAAGGATAATTTCCCAGTAAAGGGTTTATAACCGCTTCGCATTTGGGGATTTCTTCTCCTATTTGATGATGATCAGTCACTATAACTTGCATCCCAAGTTGCTTCGCAAAACTGACTTCTTTACAAGATGTAATGCCGCAGTCTACAGTAATTAATAATTTAGAAATAGAAGCAATTTTCTCTATCGCTGGCATGTTTAAGCCATACCCTTCGCCATGCCGATCCGGAATATAATAATCGACTTTTGCTCCTTGTTTTCTAAGCCATGTATATAAAATGGATGTTGCTGTAACACCATCCACATCATAATCCCCAAATATACTTATTGCCTCATTATGTTCCAATGCATCTTGAATTACGGTTACTGCTTTATCCATATCATGCATTAAAAAAGGATTATGTAGGTTATCCTTATTAGGATGAAGATATTCCTCAATTTTCCTTTTTGAATCAAATCCTCGATGATAAAGCAACTTCAGAAGCTTCCTTGGAATGTTAATAGAAAGTAGTTCTTCAGGCAATTCAATCATCTCATCATATTTGGGTATAAACTGCTGCATATACTCCTCATTTCCCCATTTTAGGATACTTTTAAATAAGTTAGAGAAGGGGCGGGAAAAACCCGCCCCCGTTTTGATCAATTATGCCTTTGATTTTGCCTGTGCCCTATTCTTGCGATTACGCTCCCTCGCATCCATCAAAAAAGCCCAAACATAGCCGTTGATCAGATTGGCGGAATATATGCCAGAAATGATTCCAATGATAAGCGGCAAAGAAAACTGTTTTATCGAATCAACCCCTAACACATATAACGTAACAACCGTTAATAATGTTGTTACTGTAGTATTCAATGTTCGAGATAGAGATTCGCTAACAGAAAGATTTACAATTTCATCCTTGGGCAAGCTGCGAAGCGAAGACTTATGGGAGTTTTCACGAATGCGGTCAAAAATGATAATGGTATTATTAATCGAATATCCGACAATCGTAAGCATGGCTGCAATATAAGTTGTTTCGACTCGAATAAAACCACGGAGAAGAACCGTAATCGACAACATAATCAAAACATCATGAATTAAGCCAAAGATCGCAGCCATTCCAGAGAATAAATCAAAGCGGAATGCAATATATACCAGCATTAAAATAGAAGCAACAGTTACACTCCGAATAGCATTATTAATCAAATCACGTCCTGCAACTGCTCCTACGCGAGTAATATCAACATAACTTATATTGGGATATTTTTGCTTGAGTTGGTCCTCTAATGAATCTCGTAGTTCATCAGTATTATCCTGGTCGCTAATACGAATCTGAACTTCATGATTATCTCCAACCTTGGCAATAGACGCGTCTGTAATGCCATTACTGGAAAGCGCTGCTTCTACATCAGACGATTCAAATTCACCGCCCATGTTATATGTCATCAATGTACCGCCTGTAAAGTCAACACCAAGGTTCAATCCATGTCCCGAAATCGTCATAACAAGCGCAATCAACATAATTGCAAGTGAAATGCAAATACAAATTTTTAAATGATTTTTAACTGTAACTTTCATGTTCTTGCCCTCCGATCATCCCATATAAAGCTTTTCATTGCGGACACCAAGGTCCACAAATATATTGAGCAAACGGTGTGTTACAAAGATGGCAGTGAACATAGATGTTGCTACACCAATACCAAGCGTCAACGCAAATCCTCTAACTGTACCCGTTCCGAATGCATACAAGACAATAGCAGCAATAATGGTGGTTACATTTGAATCAATAATTGCTGACAGCGCACGATTAAACCCTTTCGATATGGATGAATCCAATGGACGACCTACTTTTAGTTCCTCACGAATGCGTTCATAGATAACAACATTAGCATCGACAGCCATGCCAATTCCCAAAATAATACCCGCAATTCCTGGCAACGTTAATTGGGCTCCTGTCAAAACAAGCAGAATAATAACAATCATTACGTAAAGTGAAAGCGCAATGTCTGCAACAACGCCCATAATGCGATAACGGAAGAGCATAAAAAGCATTACCAGGATTATACCTATTATTCCCGCCTGAATTGCTTTGTCTAATGCTTCAATTCCAAGCGTAGCAGAAATTGCAGAGACTTCTAATTGCGATAACGAGAGCGGCAAGGCACCTGATAAAATCAGTGTTGCAAGATTCTGCGCTTCTTCAGCAGAAAAGTTCCCTGTAATTTCGCCTCTTCCAGCAGCTATAACAGAATTAACCCTTGGAGCAGAGATCGTTTCTCCATCAAGTGTAATCGCAATAGTTTTCCCTAAATTAGCAGCAGTAGCATCTGCAAACAGCTTTGCTCCTTCATCATTCAGCTCAAAAGATACGCATGGTTGTCCATTCTCATCTTGGGCTGCGGCAGCATTTTTAATCATTGATCCTTCCATCAGGACTTTTCCTGCCTCATCCACAAATTCCAATTGAGCAGGCGTTCCGATAATTGAAAGAATCTGATTGGGATCAGAAACATTAGGAATCTCAACTCTAATGCGATCATTTCCCTGCCGGGTAACGGTTGCTTCAGTAAATCCTTGTCTTGTTAAACGACTGATCAGAATATTGACCGTAGAATTCATTTTGGCATCAAAGTCATCAACGCTAGTATCATCAGCCTGATAAACAGTATATACTCCGCCACGCAAATCAAGGCCAAGACTAATTGCTTCACTCCATGGTTTGAGGTAATTGATCATACGTCCCTTGCCAAATCCGTTAAGGCCTAAAAATCCGACCAGACATGCAATCACTAAAATGGCAATGAGCGAAATTAAAGCTTTCGTTTTAGGTTTAGATTTATTATTATTAGCCATTATCTTCTCTTCCTTATTATTGTTATTTTATTTTTTATTATTGTACTATTCGAACTTTTATACGAAGCCATCAGAAAGAGAAAATGTCATGTATAAAAGCTTAATATAGCTGATTGGATTTTCTAAAACATTTCCATTTGAATCTGTGTGCACTTCATTATGTAAACGTAATGAAACCCCGCTTGAAATTCTTTCCGTATTCTTTATAGGGCCTTTTTCCTGAATGGTGATGCTGTCTGGAAAAGTGACGGATGCAGACTGAAAAAAGCAAGCCTTTTTTGTAAAAACTTCAACAGGGGCAGAATCTTCTTTTGCTAAAAGCCTAGGCAAACCATTTAAGAGGAGAAAAAAAACAGCTATCGTCATAAAAATATGAATTAATTTTTTCATATCAGAAGTCATTTTCTCCCCCCTCTTTTTAATTAAAATTGGATTAAATTATACGCATTATCCATTATATCGTCAAGAAAAGGTATCCTTTTTATACATTTTTAATCTTTTCATGAGATCTCAATGTAATTATATGATCGATTATTTTTTCAGCTGTTTCGGTTTTCGATAACAATGGCAGTTCTTGGATACCCTCCTCCTCAATTAACGTCACTATATTGGTATCAACATCAAAACCCGCACCTGGTTTTGTCACATCATTTGCAACAATCATATCTAAATTTTTCTTTTTTAGCTTTGAATGTGCATATTCCAATATATGATCCGTTTCAGCAGCGAACCCAACAAAAGTCTGTCCTGGCTTTTTGGTTTGTCCCAATTTTTGAGCTACATCAGGGTTTTCGATAAACCTAATATGAAGATCTTCCTGTTCCTTCTTTTTAATCTTTTGCGTTGCTACTGTTTCCGGTCGATAGTCAGCAGGTGCAGCAGCTTGGATCAAAATATCACACGAAGGAACTACCTTAAGTGCACATTCTAATAAATCACCTGTACTAATAAATGGAATCAATCGAATCCCTTCAGGTACATCAAGATCAACAGGTCCAGAAAGAAGAGTAACATCTGCTCCGCGTTCAAAACATACTTTTGCTAATGCATATCCCATTTTACCTGATGAACGATTAGTAATATATCGGACTGGATCAAGCATTTCCCTAGTTGGACCAGCTGTAACAACCACATGTAGTCCCAACAGATCTCTTTTTTGATTGAGCATTTTAAGACATGTATTTGCAATAGCAGATACTTCTTCAAGTTTACCCGCACCTGTATCACCACATGCCAAATGTCCATGTATTGGTTCTATAATTGTAACGCCCCTATCCCGTAAGATTTTAATATTAGCTTGTGTAGCGGGATGAGTATACATAGCGGTATTCATGGCAGGGGCTACAACCACTTTTGCTTTCGTCGCAAGGAGTGTAGTAGACAACATATCATCTGCAATTCCGTTTGCCATCTTGGCAATGATGTTTGCAGTTGCAGGTGCCACAATAAATAAATCTGCTTTTTTTCCAAGTTCCACATGCTCTACTTCCCAAGGGCTGTCATGAGTAAACGTATCAACAGCCACTGGATTACCCGATAAAGTTTGAAAAGTCATAGGCGTGACAAACTTAGTCGCATTAGGCGTCATTACAACATAAACATTACATCCGCCTTTTTGCAACAGCCGAAGAAGCTCGCAAGCTTTATATGCTGCAATGCCCCCCGTCACACCTAAAACTACACAAGGCTTATTTTCCATTAGTGCTGTTCCATTTCATTATTTCGCTCATATGTAATGAGTCCAAGATTAACTTCATCTACAGCGATACTCAAGGGCATATTCTCCCTATCCTTTGTATCAATCAAAGCATGCTCTCCGTCGATTAATTGACGTGCGCGTTTACTCGTTTCAATAGCTAATGTATACCGGCAGTCCGCTTTTTCTAACAATTGTAAAATGGATGGATTCGTCATTGACATAAATAGTTTCCTCCTTAAACTGATTCATTGTTGCGATGAATGACGCAAATAAATTGTCCTTAATTCCTTATACGATTCCTCAATATCATAATTTATAATTCGATATTGATATAAATCTGCATATTGAATTTCTTCTTTTGCTTTTAAAAGGCGCTGCTGAATCACAGCTTCCTCTTCTGTACCTCTTCCTCGAAGCCTTTGTTCAAGTATTTCAAATGACGGTGGCAATATGAAAATAGTTATACACCCCTTCATTTTATTCATGATTTGTAATGCACCTTGTACTTCTATTTCCAAAAGAACATCATGACCATCATCTAATAATTGTTCTACATTTTTCTTTGGAGTACCATAATAATTTCCAGAGTACTCTGCATATTCAAGGAAATCATTTGATTGAATTCTTTGTTCAAATTCTTTTCGCGAGATAAATTCATAATCTATTCCATCAACTTCAGAAACACGAGGTTTACGTGTTGTAGCAGAAACAGAATACACTACCTTAGGCGAAAACTCCTGAAATAATTTTTCTTTAACAGTCCCTTTTCCAACTCCAGATGGACCAGAAAAAACATAAAGAATTCCTCTTTTAATTTCATTCATCTTCAGTCGTTTCCTCGCTTTCATCTTCATCCAAATCAGCTAATTCATCCATCAGATCCTGTGATTCAAATCGGCGGGAAATAGTTTCCGGCTGAATTGCAGACAGTATAACATGGTCACTATCTGCAATAATAACAGATCGTGTTCTTCGACCACATGTAACATCAATAAGTCTACGTTCTTCTCTTGCTTCTAATATTAAGCGTTTTACCGGCGCTGAATCCGGACGAATCAGAGCAATCATTCTGTTTGAAGAAATGAAATTTCCATACCCTATACTAACGAGTTTGCTATCCATTTTTTTCTCCGGATCTATTCAAGATTTTGAACTTGTTCTCGTAGTTTTTCAATTATTCCTTTACATGTTACTACATTTTGCGAAATCTGACTATCTGATGCTTTTGAACCAATAGTATTAACTTCACGATTTAGTTCTTGTATAAGAAAGTCAAGTTTTCTACCTACTGGAGAAGAATATGTTAATAAGTTTTCAATTTGAAGAAGATGGCTTTCTAGCCGTACTAATTCTTCATCGATTGCAACTCTATCCGCAAACAATGTAATTTCTGTCAAGAAACGTTGTTCGTCAACTTCACCTGCTAGCAGCATCGAAAGCCTTGTATGAAGTTTTTCACGATATTCCTCTACTACATAAGGTGCTCTATCTTTTATGCTTTGAGTGCACTGTCTTAGTTCATTCACTTTTATTAAAAGATCGGCCCCCAGTTTTTGCGCCTCTCTTGAACGCATTTCTATCAGTTGATTCAGCGCTTGCCCAAGAGCTTTATTAACCAAGTCATGAACTGCATCTTCATTTTCTTCTGCTTCTTTTACGGTTAATACGTTTGGCAATTCTGAAATTAGTTTCAATGATATCTCATTATCGCAACCTATAGCTCTTGAAAGCTCTTGCAATGAATGGACATACGATATTGCAAGTGGAATATCTGCATATACTGTTTGTGCATCAGCTCTATGATTTTCATATGTAATTATAACATCAACGTGTCCACGGTTAAGTCTCTGAGAAACTTCTTTACGAATATCTTCCTCCAAAAAACTGATTATACGTGGGATACGAAAGTTTAGATCCAGGAAACGATGATTCACACTGCGAATTTCTACGCATATTATTCTTCCATCTTCTTCTAATGAGCATCTGCCATAGCCCGTCATGCTTTGCATTTCAAGTCCCTCTTTTTCATATTTTGTTTCATGAGCAAAACCGATAATAAATGGGATGCCTTCATTTTTACAGTATTCCATCTGCTCTCTATCTAACCCAACTCAGTACTATCAGGGCAGAATTAAGAAAGCCCAATTCTCTTTACCGATATTCTACTTTTATGACTTTTGCTTGCAGTTATCCTATCTATCCTAAAGTAGAATTTTTTTCTATCTGATGTGAATGGACGAATTATTAATTTGGATATACTTCATTTTGGGTTCTTAATAATTAAAGCCATATTCTCGCACTAGAAAAACAATACATCATATATTCAATCCCAATATTCACTTTCTACTAAACAAATCACAATTATATATATTACTATTCTCCATAAACATTAATCAAGATAGTAAATAGGATTAAACATCATAATTGCCGTTACTCGATTGCTTGTTATCAATTATTGCTATTTATTTTTATTAATGGTGCAATACTGAGCGCAAGCGTTTTAATTTGTCCGTCTGCAAATGCTATTACAGCCTGCATATTTCGTCCTTCTCCATTTATTTGTACTATTTTTCCTTTTCCGAATTTTCTGTGAACAACCCAATCCCCTTCGGAAAATAAGTTTTCAGTTGGAAAATCGTTCTTTTGATTTCTAACGTTTAGATTCGAAAATCCCTGGCTGACTCCTTGAATCGTTCTTCCTCCTAATTGTATTGAGGAATTAGATGTTGCCCCCAAATACCTCGATGTAGAATCACTACCTTTTCCTATCATATTTTTCTTATTGTTGACCGGATGATTATAAGGAGTGGAATGCATGATATTTACACTTTGGTCCAAAGAGGGGTCAGAATTTCTGTCTCTACAGCTCTCTTTTTCAATCAGTCTAATGGGAATATCATCTAAAAAGCGAGACCGATTATTATAACTGATTTGGTTATACATTCTCCTGGAACGTGCATAACTCATAAACAAGCGATTTTCTGCTCTTGTTATTCCAACATAACAAAGTCTGCGTTCTTCTTCCATTTTATCCGGATCTTCATCTGTAATACTTCTATATGACGGAAAAACATTTTCCTCCATACCGACCATGAATACATTCGGGAACTCTAATCCTTTGGCACCATGCAGTGTCATCATAGTAATTGCTCCTGAATCATCTCCTATTTGATCAAAATTTGAAACCAATGCAACATTCTCGACATATGATTGCAGACTAATATCATCGCCATTTTCCATGAATTCAGATACTGAGTTAAGTAATTCATTAATATTATCAACTTTTCCCTGATCTTCCTCTGTTTTTCCCTGTTCATATTGGGATTTTAATCCGGTAGTATCAATTATTCCTTTTATTAATTGGTCTAATGGAAGAATATCTTTCTTAATCTGAAAATCTAATATCATCTGGGAAAAAGATACAATTTTGTTTCTTGATCTTAGACTCAAGGAGTCAGGCGGATCCATGCATACGCTCAATAAAGGCACACCTTCTTTTTCTCCTTGAGCTGAAAGAAGTTCCACTGTTGCATCTCCAATGCCACGTTTAGGAGTATTGATGATTCGCTTTAAACTTACATCGTCCGTAGGGTTCACAATGATGCGCAAATAAGCAAGTATATCTTTTATTTCTTTACGATCATAAAACCGAAGTCCTCCATAAATTCTATATCGTAAACCACTTTGAATAAAAACCTCTTCAAATATGCGTGACTGAGCATGTGTACGATATAAAATCGCTGTATCCGACAGTTTTTGGCCTGACGAAATAAGATGTGTAATCATTTTGCCTACATAGAGTGCTTCATCTCGCTCGTCCAAAGCCTCATAGAGCTTTATCTTTTCTCCATCATCTCTCTTTGTCCACAAAGCTTTATCTTTGCGATTAATATTAGAAGAAATTACTTGATTGGCGGCATTCAATATGTTGGCTGATGACCTGTAATTCTGTTCTAGTTTTATTACTTTTGCATCTGGAAAGTCTTTTTCAAAATCTAATATATTTTTAACATCTGCGCCTCTCCAACCATATATAGACTGATCATCATCACCTACTACACATAAATTTCTGCTTTTCTGACTTAACAAGCTAACTAATATATATTGTGCATAATCAGTATCTTGATATTCATCTACATGGATATATTTTAGCCGAGTTTGATAATATTCAAGAACAGGAGGGTGCATTAAAAACAGTTCAAGAGTTTTTCCTATTAGATCATTAAAATCTAAAGCATTACTTTTTTTCAGCCGTTCTTCGTAAAGAACAAAAATATCTTGAATTTGTTGTTCAAAAAAACCTCGTCTGCTCTTTTCAAACCATTCCTGCGGATTTAATAATTTTTCCTTTGCATGTGAAATAATTGACTTAATTTGATTGATAGGATATTGCTTAGGGTCTAAATTGAGTTTATTTAGAACTTCTTTGAGAATAATATCTTGGTCGCTATCGTCATAAATTGCAAATGACCGTGAATATCCTATTTTATCAATATCTCTTCTCAAGATTTTTGCGCACCCTGAATGAAATGTGGACAGCCATACTTCTTTTGCTTTATCTCCAATAAGAAGTTCAATACGTTCTCTCATCTCTTGCGCAGCTTTATTGGTAAATGTAATCGCCATAATCGAATGGGGTGGGACTCCATGAGCAATCAAATTAGCCACACGATATGTTAACATTTTCGTTTTACCAGATCCTGCTCCTGCTAAAACAAGAACTGGGCCCTCCAGAGTTTCAGCGGCCTTTCTCTGTTCCTTATTTAACTCTTGTAGATTCATTCTTTTATCGTCCTTCTACCGCAACTACTATATCATCCATTAAAACGGATACCAGCATTTGTCCTTTTGAACTTCTTCGCTCTACAGAAATCTCCTGGATCGGAATCACGGTCTCATATCCCTGCTTTTGTCTAATTATGACGGAATCCATACCATTACATAATAAGACTCCACCAAGTCTAAAACCGAACTCCCCGTTTTTAGGCATTGGAATGATTCTCTGTCCTTTTCTTCCCTTTTCCATTCTGTCGATATCATCGCAAAGCATTCTTTTTCCGAAACCGCGGTCTGTTATTGCAAAAAGTACAGAACCAACTGCCGGTTTGAAGGCGCGGATAATAGAATCCCCTTGTTCTAATGTTATTCCTCTTACTCCAGACGTAGTTCGCCCCATTACAGGAATTCCAACAATAGCACAGCGCAATGCATTTCCGGCTTCAGAAACCAGAAGCAGATCATTTTTATCATCTTGCATTACTTTAATTATTGTCAAAACAGCATCGTTTTCTTTAAGTTTTATTGCAGTAAATCTGGACCTTCGAATAATATATTCGGATAAGGAGCTCCGTTTAATCTGCCCTTGTTTTGTGACAAAAATCAAGTCAATTGGCTTTTCTTTGTCTCCTGATTTTGCACATATCATTGCAATGCATATTTCCTTATCCTCTACTCCGGGCATGAGACCATTTAAAAGAGACCCTCGTTCTTTTGTACGGATGCTTTCGGGAATTTTATTGACATCAAGGCTATAGCAATTTCCTTGATTTGTGAAAAAATATGCGGTCTCATCGGTCATCGTAAAAACTACTTCTTGTATTTCACCAACTATTTCAGGTTGTGATTGCATGCGTTCAGCTGTTTTCGGGCTTACTCTTCGAATTTGGCCATCTTTATATCTTAGAATTACAGTGTCTTCAGCAATGGGAGGTAAATCCGCAGAAGGTAATTGATCCGTATCATCTTCAATAAGGCTCGTTCTTCTTTCATCTGCAAATCTATCCCTTACCTCTTCCATTTCTTTTTTTATAACCGACTTTAGTTTCTTTTCGCTTTTCAATATTCCTTCTAATCTTGTAATCAGCTTAAGTATATCCTCATACTCTCTACGAAGTGTTTCAAGTTCTAGACCCGTTAATCGCTGCAACCTTAAATCAAGGATTGCCTGTGCCTGAATATCATCTAGCACAAATTGAGAAATTAGACCTTCTTTTGCTTCTTTCGGAGTTTTACTTTTCCTAATTAATCGAATAACCGCATCTAAATTATTGACTGCAACCATCAAGCCCGCCAATATATGCTCTCGAGCTTGTGCTTGCCCCAATTCATACTGTGTTCGCCTCCTGACAACCGTTTCTTGGTGAGCAATATAGTATTCAATAGCAGCTTTTATTCCCAACTGCATCGGTCGTCCTTCGGCAATAGCAACTAAATTGACGCCAAATGTAATTTGCAAATCTGAATATTTATAAAGATACGAAAGGATTTGTTGGGGGTCAGCATCTTTTCGTACTTCAATGACAGCACGTAGACCTTCTCTATCAGATTCATCTCGGATATCGTAAATACCACTTAATTGACTTTTTTTATCTTCACTGAGCTTAAGGATTTTTTCAAGCATCCCCGCCTTTGGAACTCCGTATGGAACTTCCGTAATAACAATTAGCTTGCGTCCGTTACTTCCATCCTCTAAATTTACTCTTGCTCGAAGAGTCAATTTTCCTCTGCCTGTCGCATATGCATTTTTGATTTCAGAGGTCTTAATCAAACATCCCCCCGTTGGGAAGTCAGGTGCGGGCATTACCGACATAATGTCTTCTATTGTTGCATTTGGATTATCCATTACTAAAATAGTTGCATTAATGGCTTCGCGTAAATTATGTGGCGGAATATTTGTAGCCAGCCCTACTGCAATCCCAGATGCACCATTCACGAGAAGATTAGGATATCGAGACGGTAATATATCAGGTTCTTTTAATGTATCATCAAAATTAAAGCTGAATGGAACCGTGTCTTTATCCAAGTCTCTTAACATTTCCAACGCCAAAGGAGCCATTCTTGCTTCCGTATAGCGCATTGCTGCGGCTGAATCCCCATCAATAGAGCCAAAATTTCCATGTCCGTCAATCAGAATTCCCCTAAGACTATAAGGCTGGGCCATCCGTACCATTGCATCATAAACAGAGCTATCTCCATGCGGATGATATTTTCCGAGACAATCACCAACTATTCTTGCACATTTTTTGTGTGGTTTATCTGGCGTAACACCTAGTTCATGTAATGTAAAAAGGATTCTTCTCTGAACAGGTTTTAATCCGTCCTCAACTCTCGGTAGCGCACGCTCCAAAATGACATGCTCTGCATAAGGCAGCATCGAAATATGCATGACTTCATCCATTGGCTTCTGAATAATTTCATGCGATGGTTTTTCAGGGATAGGTGTCAAAGAACCCTTTTTTCTTCTTCCCATTAAGATTTCCCCTCTCTGGCTAAGAATGTATCAATCTTATTAAAATCAGCAAACTCTGATATATACTCTCTCCGTGGCTCAACTTTATCGCCCATTAATAATGTTACCAATCTTTCTGCTTCAGCAACATCCTCCAGTGTTACTTGCATCAGTTGCCGATTGGCTGGGTTCATAGTAGTCTCCCAGAGCTGAGGTGGATCCATTTCTCCCAAGCCTTTGTAGCGTTGTATCGTGTATCCTTTTCCGATCGATTTCGTTACTTTTACCAATTCTTTATCATCATATGCATAAATGATCCGGTCGCCTTTAGCAACACGATATAAGGGGGGCATACCAATGAAAACATGTCCATCGGTAATGAGTTCCCTCATATATCTATAAAAAAACGTCAGCAAAATTGCTCGAATATGAGCACCATCCTGATCTGCATCTGACAAAATTATGACTTTGTAATATTTCAGATTTTTGATGTCAAAATCTTCTCCAATGCCTGTCCCAAGTGCAGTAATAATTGATCTGAACTCGTCGTTAGCCAATACTTGGTCAATCCGTTTTTTCTCAACATTTAACGGCTTACCACGAAGCGGAAGTATCGCTTGAAATCTTCGATCACGTCCCTGTTTTGCGGACCCTCCAGCAGAATCTCCTTCCACGATAAACATTTCATTTTCTTCAGGATGTCTTCCTGTACAAGCACTTAGTTTTCCTACAAGAGGCGCTGCCTCAAGCGAATTTTTGGCACGGATTACCTCCTTTGCTTTTCGTGCAGCCTCTCTTGCCTTACAGGCCCGAAGGCCCTTTTCAACCATTATACCCGCTACTTCTCCATTTTTTAGATTCTCTAGATATTCACTCATCTTCGCATATACATATGTTTCAACCGCGGGTCTCACTTCGGTGTTCCCAAGTTTACCTTTTGTTTGACCTTCAAATTGAGGATTAACAACAAATGTTGTTAAAACTGCAGTCATACCTTCACGAAAATCTTCCCCCATCAAGTTGGAATCTTTTTCCTTTAAAGCCCCGCACTTTCGAGCATAATCATTCATTGCTTTGGTAAACCCCGATTTGAATCCTATTTCATGAGTTCCGCCTTCTGCTGTTGGTATATTATTTACATATGAAAATATAGATTCTGAATAATCATCGGTATGCTGAATAGCAAATGCAATCTTTACATTATCCTGAACACCTTCAAAAAATAGAATTTCAGGATAAAGCGGGGACTTATCTCTATTTAAATATTTAATATAATCAGCCAATCCCCCCTGATAGCAAAACACTGTTTTCTGTTTTTCAGGGTCTTTTTCTCTTTCGTCTATAAAATGAATAGTAAGTCCTTTGTTGAGATATGATAGTTCTCTTAGATGCCTTCTCACCGTGTCAGAATTCCACTTGATATCTTCAAACACGGTATCATCAGGTAAGAAAGTTACCCTTGTCCCGTGCTGTCTCGTTGCAGAAATTCTTTCTAGGCCAGTAACTGGACGACCTGAAACTATTTTATTTTCCTGTTTGTCAAAATAGCTTTCAAATCTCATTCTATAGTGACCACCGCCAGTATAACTATCAACTATCATATAACGTGATAATGCATTGACCACACTTGCGCCAACACCATGCAAACCACCTGAATATTGATAATTCTGATGATCAAATTTTCCACCAGCATGCAGCTTTGTATAAATTACTTCTACACCTGTAATGCCAAGTTGAGGATGAATATCAACGGGAACTCCCCTTCCATCATCTTCCACAGATGCCGAACCATCTTTATGTAATTCAACAGAAACCTGCTTTGCATATCCATTAGCCACTTCATCAATTGCATTATCGACAAGTTCCCAAAGAAGGTGATGCAATCCTCTTGAGCCAGTGGAACCAATATACATACCAGGTCGCATACGAACAGCATCTAACCCTTCCAAAACTTTTAATGAATCAGCAGTATAGGCTTTTGCCATATGTTTCTCCCTTCAATAGCAACCGTATTCGTTATATTAAATGAATCATTCGTCTATTTCCATTTCAAAGCAGTCCAGCATCCGATCCGCCATTTCAAAATATTCATAAAAAAGGGAGTCGTAGTATGGACGATCAATTTTGTTTTCTAATCGATTTTCCCAGTTTTCAAGAAAATCTATAAACTCTAAGTTTTGAAATCCATTCGAATCATTTGAGACTGAACAAGTTGAATATTCCTCTAAAAAATCATCGTCATTGTCCGACTGCTCCATAAAATAACTTATTTTTGATACGCAATAATACCGATTAACTCCATTATCATGCGCTTGTACATATAAAATAGAATCATTATATTGTACTTTAATTTCAGCATGAAATGTATCAATGCCATTAAGTGCCTGACTTGTTATTCCTTTGATTTCTATAGCTTTCATAATGACCTCAATGCTTTATATTCTATCTCTTGCAGAATAAATTCACTCTTTTCAGTTTATCATATTAAAATACCAAATGCAAACCGATTGGAGAATCATAAAACTAATCAAATCAATCCAAAGACTATATGATGAATTGACAATATAATCTATTTCGATATAATAATTTCACTAAATCAGCAAAATTAATGGAGGAAAATATGAGCCGCTTAGGTGATCTTCTTTTGCTCGAACGTACTCGACAGCATTTAACCCGTAAGCAAGTTGCTCGCAAAGTTGGCGTTTCTGAAAACTATCTTAAAGATGTTGAAGAAGGTCGACGTATTATACAGGATGACCAAGCAAGACGAATTCTTAAAACTTTAGGCAGCAGCCAAACAAAAGAGGCAGAATTTTCGCTTGATGAAATTGCAGCTACTGTTGATCTTGGGACAATCAAACCTGTCAAGGAACCTACTGCTCCTTCCACGAAAATAGCCCCAGACACAAAACGTACAGAAAAAACAGAAGATAGTGGAATTTGGTTGGAAGCACTTTCTTCTGTTATCAAATCTATCCCTGTTATGAATGCAGGATGGGTTGAAGTTGACCACCGAATTCTTCCTGTGCTAAACGGTAAAATAGAAGGAGCGAATCCAGAAAAAGTATATTATTATAAGGTACCAGACGATACGATGAAGGCCTTTCGTATTGAAAAAGACGATCTTATTTTGCTGGTTCCTCAATCTTTGCCACTAGATGATTCAATTATGTTATGCGAATATAAATCACATCGCTGTTTAAGGCGCATCCGTATACTTGATCATGCACATTTATTGTTGCAAAACGGCAGCAGAGAGTTAGATGCCGTATCTTTGCCTGTTTCCGAAGTAAAAATAATTGCACGTGCAATTCGATGCGAATTCTCACTTGAGTGATTATGGTGTTCGACCGTACTATGTCTGCAAGCCAATACCGGCGCAGTAAAATCTTAGAACATATTTGTTCAATCGATCCTGGATTTGGTAAAAAAACAATTCAATCCATTCAGCATTCGACGTTAGAACTTCTATATTCGCTATATGATACAGAAGCATTTAATGGTACCCTCCATCAAAAATATTCTGTCATGCGTCTGTCGCTATCATCAAGAATGCTTAGTTCGGCAGGTAAATTCATCCATCAAAGGAAATGGACTCCTCAATTAGAGGGAGAAATCCGAATGTCATCAGACATTTTATTTCGTCTTGATGTCGGACCATTCCATTTGAACGGTCTAGAAGTACAAACGCCACAAGAAGCATTTTTAGTTGTTTTTGAGCACGAATTAATTCATGCATATGAATTTGCAATCGCCGGATATACGTCCCATGATCAGTATTTTAAGTCCCTTGCCTTTAATATATTCGGGCATACAAAATCAACTCATCAACTACCGACACGTGCTCAAGAATCGACATCCATTGGTATTCGGATTGGCACACGAGTCAGTTTTAGATACCACGGGGAAACGTTGAAAGGGTATGTTACATATATAGGAAAAACACTATCTGTAATGGTTCCCTCTTTTAAAGGTAAATATATCGACAATTTCGGAAAACGATACAATAAGTATAGGGTTTCACCTGCATTAGCCACACCTATAAAATAGTCCGGTAAAACGGACTATTTTATTTATTTTCGATGAATGCTTCTTTTCCATCGTCTTTTTTATTTGAAAGTCATTTGTATATCCAAGTACATAGTTTTGTGCATATTATAATAATTACAAGCC